>Ga0065720_1002701_pt1 | contig 253743 bp, 211 predicted proteins | sample Thericmetagenome_FD_59107 | JGI IMG/M metagenome (GOLD analysis project Ga0065720, IMG submission 59107) | Thermophilic microbial communities from the Joint Bioenergy Institute, California, USA of rice/straw/compost enrichment - eDNA_2 v2... | ecosystem: Engineered > Solid waste > Grass >...
CTAAAAGCTCGTAAAACGCAGTGTTTACGGGCTTTTTTGTTTTTAGCCCTGCACAAATCGCCGCATAAATACCCAGGTTTTAAGGTACGCATTCGGGCATTCTGGAAATAAAAATTCTGAATGCCCGAATTCTTCCGAAACGCAGTACGGCATACTCTACTAATAAACACGTTGCCAAATTTTCCGCACGAGCGCCATCAACACCCCTCCACCAGCCTCTCCCTACCCATCTGCTTTGCTCCCCATTCATTTAAATAGTTGATAAACGGTATCAGCGACTCACCGGTCTCCGTTAAGCGATATTCCACCCGCGGAGGCACTTCACGATATACTTTTCTGCTGATCAGCTTGTCGTGCTCCAGCTCGCGAAGAGTTTGTGTGAGCATCTTGGTGGTGGTATCGGCAATGAATTTTTTCAGCTCGCCATAGCGAAGTACCTGGTAATGGTGCAGGTACCAGAGAATACGGCCTTTGTATTTACCCCCGATTCGCCTGAAGGCGTAGTCAACCGGGCAGGTGGCTTTTTGATTTTTTGTTGATTTCATAGTGATGTTATGAGCGATGATTTTCAATATTCGTTACCAAAAAGTGTCTAACGCACCAATCTGTTCATACTTGACTGGCGTATGCCACGCCTCTAATTTTACTTCCAAAAAAACATGAACAGAAGGGATTTGTTGAAACAAAGTGTATTTATTGCCGGTAGCGCCTTTAATATACCGGTATTGACAGAGAGCAGTTTTCTTTCAAAACTTTCTTCCACTCCAACTGCGCCTGCATCATTACAGCTGCAGATTGGCGATCTTGAAACCACTGTTTTTTTCGACGGTGTGGTGTCACTACCGTCTTACCAGCCGGTGTTTGCACCGGAAGTGCCGCCCGATGAGTTAAGGCAACAATTACAGAAGCTGCATATGCCCATACAAATGGCGGAAGCAGGCATCAATGTGCTGCTGATCAGGAAAGGTGGCCGCATTATACTGATGGATACCGGGTTTGGCCATCTCAATCCCAATGCGGGTAAGTTGGTTCCTGCTTTGCAAGCCTTGGGGGTTCAGCCGCGCGATGTTACTGACATCATTATTACGCACGTCCATATTGATCATGTGGGCGGAATACTGGATGCCGACGATCACCCCGTCTTCCCTTCGGCCGTTTATCATATTGCTAAAAAAGAATACGAGTTCTGGATGTCTGCCAATCCTGATTTTTCCAGGTCAAAAGGAGACTCCGCCAATGCAGCTTTTTCCATATCCTTTGCCAGGAAGGTGTTAGGCGCTGTAAAAAGCAAGTTGAATATTTTCGAGTATGGCCAGGAGTTATTTTCCTGCATTATTCCCGAACTGGCCGAAGGGCATACGCCGGGGCATACCATGTTTACCATCTACTCAGGAAATAAGTCGTTGCAACATATTGTCGACACCTTTCATCTTCCTTTGTTGGTATCGCACCCGCATTGGGGCTGTCAATGGGATACAGATTTTGACAAGGCAGTAGCAACACGGCGCAAGATTGTGCGCCAGGGAGCCGAACAGGGAACCCTGTTTTTATCCTGCCATTTGCCCTGGCCGGGTCTGGGGTATATCGATAAAGCAGGTGAAGATTATTACTGGATGATTTATCCTGGCTCATCTCCCAATAAAATCACGCTATAAGGAGCGCGGGCATGGCGAAATAAAATAGAGCGCATCAAATGCCTGATACGCTCTATTTCAGTCACGAGACAGATCTGGATTTATTGAATGGCAATAATAACATCATCCAGCAAGAAGCGGGATTTATTGGCGCTTACGTCTGCCGGCTCCGACGAGAATACAATTCTTGCATCAGGAGGAATATTGCTGAGCGTTACGATATATTCCTTGAAGGAGCCGATAGCATCGGCAATGTCCACATTCACGGATTGCAACACTGTAACAGAGCCTGCGTTGGTAATGCTTCCCTTTTCATTAAATGTCGCGTTGGTCACTGCCTGCACCAGTATTCTGTCGCAGAATGCTCTGTTGGCTTCAGTATACACCGATGCTTTGAACCGGATAACCAGGTTGGCATTGGAATTAAGTTTGCTCAGCTGAGGAGTATATAAAGCGCCTAATGCACTGCCGCCGCCTATCTTAATATAACCGGGACGGGTAGATGTGTTACCTTGTTTACCCCAGTTTTCCATTCCTACTCCCTGGGTATAGGCGGCAGTTACATTGCCACCATCAAACACATTAAATTCTGTATTGAGATCACAGGTTGCCTGTCCTTTATTGGCATCTACCGGGTTGGGGCCTGAGGCCGGTTGCCAGGTGCTTCTGCCCGCTGCAGTGCCAACGGTATAGCCGGCTGCTTTGAACACGATATCGCCACCATGTATGAAGCGGGAGAAATCCTGCGACAACACAATATCTCCGCTGGCGGTGGGGTTGGCTGCTGCCTGCGGAATGGCAGCCGTTGTTTGCACTTTTTTGAGCCCGGACTCAAGGTTCTTTGTGAGGTTTTTTACTTTCAGGTAGTAAGTCTTATTGGGTGAAAGACCAGTGAACGTAAAGCGAAGCGGTTTGGGTGTAGCCGCAGTTGAAGCGGCAAACAACCCTGAAATATTTTCCCAACTGATGTATAAATTATTTGCCTCTTCATCTTCGTAGAGGAAGAGACTGTAGGTGTCGCTGATTTCTGTATCCTGGCTTTCGAAGCCGGTGAATGACCACTCCGCAGTGATGGTAGACGATGTGGAGTCCAGGATTTTGAAATAGGGTATTTCAAAATCCGGCGCCACCAGGCCATACAAGGGAATCAGCTTTGCTACCTGGTCTTCGTTGTATTTTACATATACCCAATCAGAAGTAGCGGAGTAAGGAAAATTGGCCCGTACGCGGGCATAGTATCCTTTTCTCGGTTCCAGGTTGCTGAATTCATAATAATCTTCCGCGCTTGCCACGTATGCGTGCAGCGGCATTTCGTCGTCGGGACTACCGAGCAGTTGTACCGTATACGATGTGGCTTCCGGGATGAAATCCCAGGCTATGGTGAGCGATTTATTGGTATGATCCAGCAACGTTACATTTAACGGTACCGATTTGCGGTATTTATCCGAAATCTTCATATCATAATCCTTATTGCAGGCCTGGGCCAGCATAAGCAGTATGATGGCGGTCATGGAGAATGAAGAGAATCGTGCAGTCATTTTTTCTTAATTAATTAGTTAAGTAGTCTGGATGCGAAGCCAGATTTGGTTAATAGGTTACTTTAATATCGTCCACATAAATTCTGCTGGCCTGGACAGCGCCACCCTGGTTTAACCCTTCGGGCAAGGCTATCACCACGCTGGATGCATTGGTGGCATTCTTGATCACGCAGCTATAGCTAACCCATTTGTATGCGGGAAAATCAACCGGAACCTGTGCCCGGTTAATGATAGTTGAGTAGTTGCTGATCCGAAGCAAGTCTGTGCCTTTCGGAATAAGTCCCACTACCATTTTATCGGGGTAAGGCGCATTATATATCCCCAGTTTGAATTCTACGAGCAAATCGTGTGTGCCCGCGGGGAGGTCAAGACCGGGTGTAATGAGCGAGCCGTATTCATCTGCTGAAGCACTGGTAGCACCCAGTTGTATATAGCCTGGCCTCATGTAGTTTCTTACCCCTCTCCAGTCTTCCATTTCTATTTCTTTGTAAAACGCCGGGTTGCTGGTGCGGATAGTAGAAGTGACGCCGGAACCATTGGCTCCGTTGGTACCTACGGCGCAGGCTGTTGTTTCATCGGCCAGCGTCATAGAAGCAGTAGGCTGAGTGGTGGTTACGCCCGGTTTGTTGGCAATACAGTCGCCGCCCCAGAGAAACTTATCGAACCGCTGTTCCACCAGTGTTTGTCCGACCAGTGCTACTGTGGAAACTGTACCGAAATCAGTACCGTTAACGGACACCTGCAGGTTCACTTCACCCTGGGTGCTGGGCGTACCTTCTATTGGAATTTCCAGGTAACCATCTCCCTGCGCAAGCGTAAAGGAAGTAGAACTAACACTCAGTCCATCAGAACCCTTACCGGAAATGCTAACTGATACCGTTACCTGTTCCTGCCCTGAAGCCTTAATATAGGGCACACGGATGGAGGCTGATGAGGGAGTGTTTACAACCAGGGTATTACTAAGACCCAGTCGCGATCCGTTATCGTATCTGAGCCATTCAAATACGCCGTTTGCCTGCTCTATTTTAATGGGAACTTGTTTTTGTCCGCCACCATTTAAATAGATATAACCTTCGCGGGCATCTCCCGTATTGTTCATACAGGTTACCACTACTTCCTGGTAGGTATTTCCGTCGCCCACACCTTCCTGTGGCGATACCTGTATCCAGCTGTATTGTGCGGGAATTTCGATATACCATGGACCTGTGGCCCGGACGGTGAACCTGGCCGAGGACTCGGTGTAACTAAACTGAAGATGGTCGGTATTTCTTTTGAGGAATTGTTCGCTATCCTTTTTACAGGAAACCAGGCAAACAAACAGGCACACTGATAAGAGCAGTGGAGACAATAATCTAGCCATATACTGATAGTTTGGCGTTCCTACCAGTAGTAAATAATCATGAAATTTTGCCTGCGGCCCCAAATGTCTGCTGCCACATCAGACCGCTCCGCAGGTACATGATGCGATCGTAATCGTAAATATTGCCGTCTTTCGCAATTTCATCAGCGGCGGCGCAGCCGTTCTCAGTTATGTATATCTCCTTTGGCTTCCAGAGCTCGTGTAATAACCGTGGCGACCAATACTGCGATTCGGGAACCAGGCGGTGCCAGTCGGAAAACATTTTCGGATGCGAAACGCTGAACGGCACTTCCTCGTAACCGGGCGGCTGATCAGATGCCCTGACTGCGAGCGCCGGGATATATACGTTAATGCCAACAAAGTCGACCGGCGCCGAAATGATCTTCATTTCAGCGTCGGTAAATTTCGGCGCGTTCTTGCCTGCCTGCTGCAGGTACGCCTCGTCGTAGTGACCTTCCAGCATGGGACCCAGAAAGTACACGTTCATTGCGCGCGTTGCTGCTACTGCCGCCTTTATGTGCTCTGGTGAATCAATAATGGGAACTGCATGCGGCATGTTTTCCGCAGGGCCCACTTTGGTGCCTTGCCGCGCCATAGCGCGAATTGCCTGTACGGCATAGCCATGACCAAGAATCGCGTGGTGCCGTACCTGGTTTAGAGGGCCATCCTCGAGCAATATGCCGGGGGCGCTCATAAGGCGGACAGTCTTGCCCTGTACGTGAAGTTCTACACCGCGGTACGCCGTCTCCGTCACCTGTTTAAACTCGTTTATAGTGAAGAAGTGATTCACGCGGTCGCTCAAGGTCTTTGCTAGTAGTCCGCAGTACTCGCCAAAAGCTTTTGCGGTCTCCGGTGACTGCCAACCTCCATATTTATCCTCGAGAGCCTGAGGAAGATCCCAGTGATAAAGAGTCGCGAACGGCTCAATACCGGCTGCTTTCAGTTCGTCCACCAGCCGGCTGTAGAAGTCGAGACCTTTCTGGTTAGGCTGGCCGGTGCCTTCCGGGAATATTCGCGGCCATGAAATAGAGAATCGGTAAGCATTCACGCCAAGGCTTTTCATCAACGCTACATCTTCCTTATAGCGATGGTAGTGATCGTTGGCAATATCTCCGGTGTCACCATTCTTGATCTTTCCCGGCGTATGCGCATAGGTGTCCCAGATAGACTGTCCCTTGCCGTCTTCGTTCCAGGCGCCCTCAATCTGGTACGCCGAGGTAGCCACACCCCAGTGGTACCCGTCGGGAAATGACCGGCCGCCACCAGGGCGCTCGCTGGCAATTTTATCCGGTGCATTTGTTTCGGCCGAATTGCAACCTATTATCGAAGCCGCCGGAATGGCTGCACCTGTAAGACCGGTTAGTCTTGCAAATTCGCGGCGGGTAATTTTTTTTTTGACATAGTATTTGGTTTTAAGGTTATTTCGATCTTGTTTTCAGAAAAAACAAGCTGAGCGCAATGAGAAATACTCCCGCGGGAACTATTAACGATGGCAGGTCGTATGTGCCACCACCAATCTTTGTCTCTACGAGACTTGCGAGCCAGCTTACCACAAGCGTAGTTAATATCGCTTCCCACAAAATGATTTTTAGCTGGGTAAAATTTTTTACCCGCAGCCATTCGGGTAAACTGACAGGCAAGGCAGCGTCCCTATCATAGAAGAGAACAAATAATCCGAGTGCCATCACAAAGAATACAATGGCCACGAGAAAGGCATCCACCGCGTGCAATAAGCCAATGGCCATTAAGGCTGTGGTGTGACCGCCCCCTTCTGCCAGGTGAACAAAAACCATTACGAAGTCATATACTCCCAGGCCGGTCAATACTATACCTGCAGCAAAAATCAGCCATGCAATAACGGCAATGAATATCCTGAGTATTCCGGTAATTGCTTTCATATTGTTTTCAGTCTACATGACCATATTATTTGCCGCCATCTCTTTGTACAAACGGGCACTTGCTTTTGGTTTTCGTTCCTGTGTTTTAAAATCAACGTACACAAGACCAAAGCGATTGCCGAAACCGGCAGTCCATTCCAGGTTGTCCATCGCGCTCCAGTAGAAGTAGCCCTTTACCGGCACGCCGTCGGCAGACGCGCGCTGCAGTTGGGTGAGGTGTGCGCGAACAAACATGATTCTGTCAGTGTCGTATATATTACCATCGTCGGCAATCTGCTCATCGCCGGCGCAACCATTTTCAGTAATAAAGATTTCCTTGGCGCCCCAGAGCGACTGCACAAACTTCGGCGCCCAGTACAGGCATTCAGGACTTATGGGGAAATTGTTGATGGCAGCCTTTGCATGGCCCTTCGCAAAGGGTACCACCCGCCATCCCGGAGCCTGGTCTGAAGCCACCACGTAAAACATGGGGCAATAAACGTTAATGCCTACAAAATCGAGTGGTGAGCCGATGATTTTCAAATCCTCATCAGTGAACTTTGGTGCGTCAGCACCAGCATCTTCCAGGTATTTGTCGGTGTATTTGCCTTCGAGCATAACCGTTAGGAACGGCGCGTTGCTTTCGCGCGTCGCTGCCTCCGCAGCTTTAACATGTTCGGCTCTCTCAATCAGTGGCACGGCAGTCTCGATATTTTCCGCTGGTCCCACTTTAGTGCCTGCCCTCCCGTTTGCCCGGATGGCTTGCACTGCCAGTCCATGAGCGAGCACCGCATGATGTCTTACCTGGTTGACCTCACCCGGCGGTAGCGTCAGCCCGGGAGCGAGATGAACCGTCCTCATGCCGGTGGGAGTTCCGGGTGAAGGCACCTGGAATCCCTTATAGCCAGCCTCAGTGAATGAACGGAATTCGTTGATGGTGAAAAAATGCTTTACGCGGTCGGAGAGTTTCTCAGCTACATAACCTGCATAATCGCCAAACGCTTTGGCTGTGTCGCGCGATTGCCAGCCTTTGTACTTGTCTTGCAGTGCCTGCGGCAAATCCCAGTGATAGAGTGTCGCGAAAGGCTCTATGCCGGCTGACTTCAGTTCATCTACGAGCCGGTTGTAGAAGTCAATGCCTTTTTGATTCGGCTTACCGGTACCTCCGGGAAAGATGCGCGGCCAGCAGATGGAGAAGCGATATGCGTTGGCTCCCATCTCGTTTTTCATCAGCGCAACGTCTTCCTTATAGCGATGGTAATGATCGTTGGCTATGTCGCCGGTGTCACCGTTTTTTATCTTGCCCGGTGTATGGGCAAATGTATCCCAGATGGAAGGACCCTTACCATCTTCATTCCATGCCCCCTCGATCTGGTAAGCCGAAGTGGCGACGCCCCAGTAAAATCCTTCGGAAAAGGTGCGCGACTCACCTGGATGTGCACCAGCCGCCTTTTCGCCCGTACTCGTTCCATTTTTTGTATCGTTAGCATTGCAGGCAATTAAGGAAGAGACAGGTATGGCGGCGCCAGAGATTCCGGCAAGTTTTACAAACCGTCGGCGATTTAATTGATTTTTTGACATGGTGTTAGGTTTTAATTCATATGACAGGCCATTTGAGAAGTGACCATCCAGGAAATGCAAATGCATTAGTGGTGCGCACTTGAAAAAGTCCGGATTTAGTAAGGCTGCCACCGGTGGCGTTGCTATCGGGTGGCATGTTCAGACAGCCAGGTTTACCAATGGCTGAGTTAAAAAGAAAAAAACAAGTACGGGTTAGTTGGTGTCAGATAGGGATAACCTGATATTGTATTCTGGCGAAGAAATAAGTCCGCTTGGTAAAGTTGAGGCCTTTTTTAGCATGGAAGCTGAAATAAATATACTAAATTCTGTAATTCCTCACATCAAAAGCAGTAGGAAAACGCCTGCCATCATGAAGACAGAAAACAAACGGCTACCCTCACGGGTAGCCGTTTTTCATCCAACGTATCCAAATCCAATGCATCTCTACCTAACAACCAAAGTCATCGATTTTTCTCCCAAAACCAATACATATACCCCTTTCAACATTTTCGAAATATCAACACTATTAGTTCCCTCATTTACCTGCACCTTCTTTACCAACACACTTGCGGTATTGAAAACCTGCAGGGTGCCGGCTTGTTGTGCTATCACCTGCACCGTGCCACCTGTTGCCGGGTTGGGATATACCTGGAAACTATATCCACTTGTCCACAGAAGAGAAACAGTCTTGCTCACAATTCGTTTGCCATCAATATCATGCTGCACAATGTGGTAATAGTTTTTTCCTACAACAGGATTGGCATGCAGGAATTCATAGTCAACTTTTGCATCAACATTGCCTTTGGCCGCCACGGTGCCCACAGTTGTCCACTCACTGCCATTTGAGCTGTGCTGTACATGGTATAGCGCCGCATTCACTTCAGACAGCGTTGACCACTTTACCAAGGCGCCTGCCTGCTGCCTGTTTACGCTTACATTGCCCCAGCTAACTGGCAGTGCAGTAGCATAATCAACCACCACAAAGGGAGAAAATGTGCCGGTATAACCATGAAAAGCAACCGAATTACCTCTTCGAGAGAGGTTGTTGTAGTATTTCTCCCACGCGGAACCATTATGGTGCATTACCACGGGTTGAAGGAAAGGAGCAATTACTTCATCATCTGCCCAGTTGAATACAAAATCAACGCCGCTGCCGCTGTTGGCGGAGTTCTTGCTGATGTCCCAGGTGCGCCATACGCCGGTCACGTTCTTTGTTGCTCCACTGTAGCCATTTTCATATACGCCTACGAAAGTTCTTACGGAAAATACGTCGCCAGAGCCGGTGTTGTTGGTGATAGTCACGGGCGCATAACCGGTCACACCTACGGGAAAGGTAAAGCTCTCACCCGGCGCCAATGTCTTGATCACTTTTCCCGTACTATTGGTGCGTACATTGTTCTCAACGCCGGCATTCATAATATTGCCGACGGTGAGATTATAGTTGCCGAGTATGAGCCTGGTAGCATTGCTGCCACCACCAAATATTACGTTCGACAATTGAACATTGCGGTCCAATATGGGGTTGTTGGCGGCATTGTTCCTGATATAAATGGCCTCGCCAGATGCGGGTACACCCGTGGGCAACCAGTTAAAGGCATTACCCCAATCGGTGGACCAGCTTCCCACCCATTCTTTACAGTTGGCAGAATAAGGCTCTCCATCCCAGGTAAGGCGCGGGTAGCCGAGATTCTCAGTCAACTCTATTTTCCAATAGTCGTTGGTTCCATTGGTGGTTTCGCAAAGAAAATCCCAGCCTTCATCCATAAAGTTTTTTCCTATGGTAAACCAGGCTGGGGTATGCGGGGTAGCGCCGGTTCCCATATTGCCATTGTAGGTCACCACGTTATCGTACAGGCATTTCACCTGCACAATTCCCGCATCGCCGCTGATGGCTCCTATATTCCTGGGACTATTCGTGGCTTCTATTTCTACGTCGCTGGCCACGTAACAATATTCAATAGTGGCGGCGCCACTTCCTTTTAAGCCGGCGATACCACCTGCATTGTTGTAAGCGGAAACAAGCGACGACGACAAAGCTTTGTCCTTGATATAACAATTGCTCACCAGTGCGCCTGCGTCCACCAGCCCTGCCATGGCACCAGCGCCCAGGTTGATGGCTGTGATTCTGCCGTGTATGAAGCAGGCACGAATGGTGCCACCCACCAGCGAACCGGCGATACCACCTACATAATTACGACCGCTGGTATGCGTCCATGCATAACATTGCTGGATGGTGCCGGTAGATGAGCCTACCAAACCGCCCACATGATCGCCGATTGAACTAACAGCGCTGTTGGTAGCCTGGCAATTGAATATGGTACCTCCTATTCGACCTGCCAGCGTGCCCACATACGTATTGGCATAGTTAGCTGTGCAAACAATTTTTGCTTCGTTGATCCTGATATTCTTCAGCGAACCCGACTGCAGGTAACCAAATAGTCCGAGCAGGGTGTCGCCGCTGGTGATCTTTAAACTGTCGATCTTATAGTTTTGTCCATCGTAATGCAAAATGGCGGGCGTGGTGGCATTACCGATAGGCGCAAAACTTTCCACCGATTTCAGGTCGATATCAGCCACCTGGATAAAATATTTTCCGGCACTCCAAAGATCGGTACGGCCCGACAGCCACACCAGGTCGGAAGCAGAACCGATTTGATAAGGATCCGGCAATGTGCCGGAACCGGCAGGTTGGGTAAAGGCAGCGCTGTGCAACAGTATGCTCAGCGACATCAGCAGGGTTACTTTGTATTGTTTCATGAGTATGGAATGAAAAATTGTGAATTATTGCTTTACTCCGGGCAAAGAAATTAAACGCCGGCAATGATTTTTTTTCTGCCGGTTGATTGATGTTGCCCGTATAGTGTTTTTCAGAAACTTCGAGGATTATACCAGGGGCGGAGTCGTCAAGTAATTAATCAGAATCGCTGAGCGAGGTATAACCAGTTATTAGTGATATAATGGAAGAAAGTAAATTTTTCTACATAGATAAACTGTTTTCTGCCCGCAAAGTTGAATTGAAAAAAATCACCACCCAAGTTGTAACATCAAAAATTTTCGCAATTACACGGAATTAATTAATGGTGATATTATGTCGCGGAAGGAGGACGTGTAGCTGCGGCTAAATGTTTTTACCTAAGAAGCGCACCTTCATTACGGCTAATCATCTCCCCGATTCGGCAAAATCATCCTCATCACTCCTCTACACCTTTGTATCACAAAAGAAAAATTATGAAAAGACAACTTGGAACAAACGGGCCCACCGTTTCAGCCATCGGTTTAGGCTGTATGGGCATGTCGGGTGCTTATGGACAAAGCAACGAAGCCGACTGCATCGCAACCATAGCAAGAGCGCTTGAACTTGGTCATAATTTCCTGGATACGGCCGACTACTACCTGGCTGGTCATAATGAAATGCTGATCGGGCGGGCAATTGCGGGTAAAAGAGAAAAGGCATTTCTTTCGGTAAAAACCGGGATGATGGTGTCGCCGATCACGGGATATGGCCCTGTAAACAACCACCCCGACTATATCCGCAATGCCGTTATGCACAGCCTGCAGCGGCTCAAGACTGACTATATCGACTTATACACGCTGGCGCGGATTGATCCCCACGTGCCGATCGAAGAATCGGTGGGCGCTTTATCGGAGCTGGTCGACAAGGGCGTGGTTCGTTATATTGGTCTTTCGGAAGCGTCGGTTGCCACCATTCGCCGGGCTGCCAGCGTTCATCCGGTCACTGCATTGCAAATTGAATATTCGCTGTGGACGAGAGACATTGAAGCGGAAGTTTTGCCCACCATTCGCGAACTGGGTATAGGGCTTGTGGCTTATTCTCCCTTGAGCCGGGGCTTTCTGAGCGGTGAGTTGAAAAAGCCCGAGGATATAAAAGATAACCGGAGAAATATGCCACGCTTCCAGGGAGAAAATTTTTACAAGAATCTTGAACTGGTTGAAAAAATAGAAGCATTGGCTGAGCAAAAAGGCTGTACGCCTTCACAACTGGCATTAGCCTGGGTGCTTGCCCAGGGCAATGATATCATTGCTATTCCCGGCAGCAAACGAATAAGACATCTCGAAGAAAATATAGCTTCGAAAAACGTGCAGCTCACGAAAGAAGATCTGCAAAGCATAGAAGCCATTATGCCGGCGGGTATTGTGTCGGGTAGTCGCTATCCTGAAATATTTATGAGCTCCTTAAACAAATAAAAAGTAGATTACAACCATTATTTTTTGATGGCATGAAAAGGAAAGAAAATAGTCCGCATAGATTTGAAACGCTTTCCGAATTACACCGGGTGCTTGGCTTACCCAAGCCAATGCACCCGTTGATTAGTCTTGTTGAAAACAAAGATAACGAAGTGGACCTGGCCCGGATGCCCAATTCGTTTATTCACGATTTCTATAAGATTTCTTACAAAACAAAACTGACCGGCAAAATAAAATACGGCCAGGGGTATTATGATTTCGACGAAGGCGGCATGTTGTTCAAAGCGCCTAACCAGGTGAGCGCTAAAGGAGAGGTTACTCATGATCATTCTGGATTTACCTTGTTGTTTCACCCTGACTTCCTGGCGGGCTATCCTTTGGCGAAGAAAATAAAGCAATATGGGTTTTTTTCCTATTCAGTGAGCGAGGCCTTGCATCTTTCTGATAAGGAAAAAACGACCATTATAGGCATTTTCAAAAACATTGAGGAGGAACTGCAAAACAGGATCGATGATTTCAGCCACGATATAGTGATCTCACAAATTGAAACGTTATTGAATTACTGCAACCGCTTCTACAAGCGGCAGTTTATCACCCGGAAATCGGTGAATAGTAGTATTCTGGAAAAGCTGGAAGAGATCCTGGACGAATATTTCAGCAAAGACAAACCATTGACCCAGGGCATTCCGACTGTGCAATACCTTGCTGATTGCCTGAATATTTCTCCGAGTTATTTAAGCGATATGCTGAGAAGTGTTACAGGTCAGAATGCGCAACAGCATATTCATAATAAACTCATCGAAATAGCAAAAGAGAAAATATCAACCACGAGTTTAACGATCAGTGAAATTGCTTACGAACTCGGATTTGAGCATCCTTCTTCATTTAATAAATTATTCAAGTCGAAGACAAAACTTTCGCCGCTGGCGTTCAGGCAGTCATTTAATTAAGATCTTTTCAGAAGGGTGCAAACCCCACCCAACTCATTTCTGTGCCAAGCCAGCAATATCCCCGGCGATTGAAAGCGACTGAAACATCAGTCTGCGATACCACTGGCGACATCTCCCCAAAATTTGCTTGACCGTTATAGCAAATCTTCTGCCCCCAAACGACCAAAAGTCCATTGGTGTTTGCGCTATATCAACAACACACTTACGTTTCATCATCATCTTACTGATATTTTCTTACAATTTACAAAAGTGATATACCATACCGTTATATTGCAGTAATAAGTCATCACGCCACGGCATGAACGAATGTATTGCATTTTATGTAAGCATCTATACTTATTTCAGTAGGGAGTCCTTACCGGTCAAAAAAAAGTTGAAATTTTTTTTTATGAAAAACCGTTTCAGTTGTTTTTATATAGGCGAATGTCTTTTCAATATATCACGATGACAGCATTTGCTTTTAACAAAAACTAAGTGTAAGCATCTATACCGGAAGGCTTGCTACCCTTCACCAGTGTTACATTTAACTGGAGCGACGCAGGGATTGATAGTTTTACTCTTCTGTTCTCTGATCCGATGGCAACAAAAGGATTTCCTTCTACCTCTGGTCCTTTTTTTGTCTACCGAACAACAATTAAACCTTTTCCATGAAGTTAAAACTAACAAAAGAGGACCGGCAGCGCATCGAATCTGTGAAGGCTAAGATCGACAATGAGTACGCTGCCACTTTCACTATCCAGCAACTGGTGCACGAATTCAAGATCAACGACTACAAACTCAGGCATGGGTTTATGAAGATGTACGGGCTCAGCATACCGGCTTACCAGACCAAGGTGAGGCTTGAATTCGCGACAAAACTGTTAAAAGAAGACCAGGACATGACCATCAGCAAGGCGGCGTTTGATGTGGGGTATAATGAGCTGAGTACCTTTTACCGCGTGTTCAAGAAGAAATATGATATGACTCCATTTGAGTGGAGAAAAAGGAATGGAGCAGTCATCGCGTTATTGATTTTGGGTTATACGTTTGGCATTTATCCGTATCCGTTATAAACAAAATCCAAAATTGCAAAAGAAAAATCCAAAATCGCCAATGAATTGGCTGTATCGAAGATTAATTTGCATCCGGTTCTTTTGAAAACAGAAACGTCACGATATACTGGCCCTTACCTGGACCCAAGACTGATTCTTAATTACAAGGTTAACTCTGTACGGTAGCAAATTATTTTCTGCATTCCGGGCCGGTTTACCGGCGCAGGGGCTGTGAGGTCAGGCAACAAACTAGTCTCCGGAATGTGGGAACCAATTGCGATCCCATCCCTCTGATATTTTGCAACAACTCCCCTTGTCAGACCTCAATCTCTGACCTGTAGATAGAAATCTATGAAAACTGCTAATCACGTTATACACCGGGTAGCCGGCTGCTCCGGATTTTCCGGGTGACACCGGTGTCCACAAGGCCTGTCGCAATATCAATGGCAGTCTGATTGGGTGGCAAACAGCGTCTGGAAAACCCGGCGCCCGGTTTTTTTCAATTAGTTGGTAGCGATTTAAAATTTCCCCTGGTGTGGGGGAGTAAACCTTATCGTGCTATGAATAGAATAATTGGAATGAAGGTGGGGACTTTTATAGAAATTGTCTCTGCTCTGTTTATACTGTTGTTTTTGTATACGGCGCTGAGTAAGACGTTTGAGATTGGGAGTACGGTAGCCGCCCTGGAGAAAACCCCGGTTTTATCAAATATTGCGAAGCCGCTGGCCTGGGGAGTGGTTGCGGTTGAATATATCGTGACTATTCTTTTGTTTTTACCTCGCACAAGAAAAACTGGTCTCTACGCCTCTTTCGGGCTAATGACAGCTTTTACGGCCTATATAGGCCTTATGATGGCCCTTGTGCCCAAGTTGCCTTGCAGTTGCGGGGGTGTAATTTCCAAGATGACCTGGGGACAACATTTGGTTTTCAATACTTTTTTTGCTCTTCTTGCTCTGACCGCAATATTGTTGGACAGAAAAAAATCGAAGGATAATTCAGAGGAAATACCGCCAGTAGTATTCACTTAAAAATATTTGTACGTACAAGTCACTTCGTCAAGTTGCAAATTGGCGGGGCAGCGGATGTTTGTCTCTGCTTAAAACATGACAAACAGGTTTGAAGCCGAAAAACCTCAAAATGAGTAGGCACCATTGTTATCATTAAACTCTTTTTTTATGAAAAAGTATATTTTAAGTGCCTTTGCCGTTATTTTGGCTATTGGCTTTACAGCGTTTACAACCACAAAAAAGGACGCCACACACCGCTACATTCCAACTGTGGTAACATGGGAACTCATCACTAACATGGACAGCTATGACACCGACTTGGAATTTGCCGATTGTGGACTGGGGTCTTCTGTACCTTGTCAAGTTGACTTAAATGAATTCTCTGATATTGAGGATTTCATTCAATATTTGCAAACTTTCAATAACAATAAACCTCAAGGGATTCAAGAATTCCTTAACCGACAAGACGGTTTCAAAGATTAATGCAGTCCAGTAACTTGGTAAATATGTTAAGAATGGGTAAATAACTTTCACCCATTCTTAGCTTTTCAAGTTACTGCATGCAAAAATCAACTTATCAGCGAGAATTCTGAGGAATGCCAGCCAGGGATATTACATCGCCTGGAATTGGTAAAGCATACTTCGGATCATTGGGAACAAGCTTATACGTATTTCCTCCCAATTTTCGCTCAATTGTAATACCTCTACCTTCTTTATTCAATCTCTTAATATCCATCCATCTCAGTCCTCTCATTAAAAGTTCCTTTCTGCGTTCGTTTAGGACCTTTTCCAACGCCTCGTCCGGGTTTGTAGCATCAAACGGGACCCAACTTCCATCATCTTTCCAACGCTTTATCATTAATGTATTCAAATCATTCATTGCCTCTAAAATCATGTCCTTCCTAGCATAACACTCAGCTCGCATTAAAAACACTTCGTCAGTCGCCAAGCCATCAAACAGGTTTGCGCTACCGTCATAACTTCCCTTAAATCCAAATGTTCCGGCGCTTGCACCTGAATTAGGTTTTAAAAAAACAACCCTTCGCAAGTCATTTGCTTCATAAGAGTCATAAAGTGTAGAATCAATTTTCGCGCGAGTATTACCCAACAAAGAAGGAGTTGACATGCGAGAGGCATATATAATTTCAGGGTTATTATATAGCAGCGAAATATTATTAAATGGGAAATTAGCCCCCGGATTAAGAGGTGGATTTAGATTATAATCTAAAAGATCATTTTTTATAGCGAGGGCTTTATTTGAATATTCAAAACACTTGTCGTAATCCCGCATACTTAAATATGTTCTTGCCAGCATAGAAAAAGCGGCAGCTTTCGAAGCTCTTAATACGTGCAGCGCGTCGTTTTCTAACAGGTCTATTGCTTCTTCTAAATCAGCAATAATCTGATTATAGCTTTCAGCAACACTTGCTCTTTGAGTCGGCACAGTCATGTCAGATGTCAATCTCAACGGAATTCCCCAATCGTTTTCTGCAGTACTTGCATCATATGCAACAGACCAGGTTAATAGAGCTTGCAAAAAACATTTTGCCCGCAAAAAAAGCGCTTGACCTTTAATATTGTCCCATTCGGCTTTATTCTCTTCCGTTCTGGCAATTTCAGATAAATGATCAAGTACAGTATTTGCAATGTAAACATTATCATAAGTCCTTGACCAATCATTAGTTCCTGCTGGAAAAGCCAAGTCCCCCCATATATACAAATGTTGAAGATTAGTATTTAGTCCCTGAAAATCACTTTCAGACAAATAGTAATCGTCGGAACAGGCTTCCATAGCCCCTATTCCACTCTGATTTACAAGTGAATATTCGTCAAGTAAAGCTTGTAGGTCTCGTAACTCTTCAGGTACGATCAACTTTGAATTAGTCTTTTCATCAAGAAACTTTTGACACCCAGCAAGGACTGTCAAAAAGAAAATTACAGAAAACGAATACCGACTTCCAAGTTTCATATCAATGATTTTTTCACAATTGAATGTTAATGCCAAACGAATAGCTCCGAGGGGCCGGAATTTGCCCATTTGTAAACAATGGGTCAATGCATTCACTATTGGCCTTCCAAATAATTCCAAGATTGTTTGCGACAAAATAGAGCCTTAGACTCTTAATGTATGCACTGGCGCTTCGGCGATTTAGTACGTTTACACTCAAATTCAAATATTGCAAACGAATATGGTCACCTTTAGTGGCCAGTACTTCTGAGTTAATATAAAAATAGTCCCTATAGTAATCAGATGAGTAAATCATTGATGGCACGTTAGTGAATTCTTCATCGCCCGGCTTTTGCCATCTTTTGGAAAAATCAGAATGTCCCTTGTAGCTGTAAAATAGATCATTATAGTTTATGGATTCCCTCAAGAAATAGTAGCCAAATTGATAGGTAATCCTGGCTGTAAGTGTGAAATTTTTCCATGTGATAGAATTGCCGAATGAACCGTAAAGCGTTGGCAACACAGATCCATGATAGACTAAATCTGACACTTCAGCGCTATCGCCGATTAATGCAGAATATTTTTTGCTTATATTCCCGTTTACGTAACCTTGAGGATCCCCAGTGTTAGGATCAAGTCCTCCCCACCTATAGGTGAACAATGAATATAGCGGATATCCCTCTACTGCACCTCCAGTACCTCCAACGTAGTACTCAGCCCTCAGACTGGTCGTATAAAACTTATCGACTTTGTCTTTGTAATAGTTCAGGTTTAAGTGACTAGTCCATCTAACTGCACCGTCGGTATTTATACTATTTAATTCAACATCCACTCCCCTTCCTTTTAGAGATGCTGCATTTTTCCTGATCGCTGAAGTTGCTAACCCCAGCGTTCTGTCTACAGGAATAAAACTATACAGATCTTTCGCATTCTTCAAGAAAAAGTCTATGCTGCCAGAAAGAAAATTCCCCTTCGCTGCAAAATCAATTCCAAAATTGACCATCCCCACCTTTTCCCAAGTCAAGCCAGGGTTGACGTAACCATTAATCCTTGCCCGTGGCATCTGCGTGTACTGAGATAAGGATGTATATCTGATAGTGGTAATGGCAGATTGGTTCGGGTCCACATTTCCACTATAACCGTACGTAGTACGAAATTTTAGGTAGGGAATAGTTGAGAATTTGTAGAAGCTCTCTTCCGAAATTTGCCAAGAAGCGCCTGCGGACCATAGCGGGTTCCATTTTTTGTTTGTACTCACTCCCAGCAAATTGGAAGCATCTCTGCGAGCGCTCAGCGATAATACATACCGCCTCTTGAAAGTATATGCAGCATTGGCGTAAACCGAGACAAATCTGTCAGTAAAATTATTGAGAAACGTGTTATTTGGAATAAACATTAAACTCCCTGACACAAATGACGGATATTGGTTCGCAAAATCAACATTACCCGTCGTAAGAATTTTCTCATTATATCCATAAGTTCGATGCCTATTACTGTTTTCGTTAACACTTCGGATTTCGCCACCTGCAGTCATTGTTATGCTATGATTGTTCCAGGTGGCGTTGTAGTTTAACTGACCTCTAATGTTGTGGGCAGTTACCTCATCAACTTGGTAATCCAATATAGAACCAACCGGCACCTTATACGTTATTTGACCTGTTGAATAGTCAATTTGCGTGAATGTGTTGATTAAATTACGCGCAAAATAACTCTTTTGATCATACAGCGACTTCTCGGTTACTTGTTGCCTTTCATACTGGTACTTTACATCAGCACTTAGTAATGGAAGGATCTTAATATTTAACCCAACGTTCGCAATTATTTCCTGAGCAACCCGCTTAATTCTCTCATATTTATAGTTTTCCATGGGATAAAAGTTCCAATCAAGCAACTTTCCAGACCCGGCGGTATCAACAAAGGACCGTCTTAGATTTGTTGTAATTGGCAGACTCTTTCCGTTTGCATCAACTAATTGAAGATAGGGAGGATGACCACCTGTTGAACTAGGAAAACTTAAATAGCCAGGCTTCCCACTTTCGTCAACACTCCGAATAAAAAATAAACCTGCAGTCAATTGGAGTAGCTTACTAAGCCTGTATGAATTTTCAGATCGGATATTGATGCGTTGGTAAAATGCATCGAGGTTGTTAATATTCCGATCAATACCAGTCGACAAAAAATAATTTACATTCTCGGACCCGCCCCTTAAACTGACCGAATGCTGTTGATTTACTGCATTCTGGTAGAAATACTTGCTGAAATCATCCCTTACATCAATTGCACGAAGCCTGTCAATTGAAGCAGCCGCCTCTTCGGATGAAATTAATCCATTCCTTTCTCTAAATAGAATTTCATAAACCGGCGTAAACGGAGGCCGATTTGCTTGACCTGTGTCGGAAAATCGATAGTTATTACTAAATAAAAACTTTTCAACATCTATAAAATCCGAAGTGGAGATATTTTTTAGGTAATACAAATCTGGCTTTTCTGACACACTAATATTTGAGTTAAACTCTATAGACAATGGCTGGTTAAACTTCCCTTTCTTTGTGTTTATCACAATTACCCCATTTCCGGCCTTGGCGCCCCAAATGGATGCCGCTGCTGCATCCTTAAGAAGAGTAACGCTCTCAACATCGTTTGGGTTAATGTTGTTTATATCACCCTCGTAAGGAAAATTGTTCAAAATAATTAAGGGACTAATAGATCCACTCAAAGTACTTAACCCTCTTATCGTAATTTGGCTACTTTTAAAAATTCTGTAAGGCATAGCAGACATACTATTTGTAACTACAGGCAATCTGTCCAAAACGTTCGTGCCTACTTGCTCGTTAAATCTCTTATTGTCCACAGTTGTAAAGGAACCAGTCGCTCTTTCCTTGGGGATTTCCTCATAACCTGTAGAAACTGTAACCATAACATTTCCTAATTCGCTAACTTTCGTTTTCAGCTTAATTAACAATTCCTTCTTGCCGCTTACTTTTAACTCAAAGGTCTCCATACTTATATGCGTAAATACCAATACCGCATCCTCGTCAATAGTAGTTAAACTAAACTCTCCATTCATATCTGTTACAGTGCTAGTGGCTGTCCCTTTCACGGAAACTGTAACACTGGCAACTGGACTTCCACCTTCATTGAGTACTCGACCTCTAACATCAATTAAGGAATTGCTTTGTGAAACATTAACTAAATTTTCAGCAAGTCCATAACTATCATTTTTCTCTTTGACGATAATCAGCTTTTTCTGTATAGCGTAGGTAAAGGGCTGTCCCCTGAAACAGGCGTCTAACGCCTGCTCCAACGAAGCATTCAACAAATGAAGAGTGACAGGTTTCGCTTGTTCAAGCTGCTTTTTATTGAACATAAAAAAATAACCGGACTGCTTCTCAATTTTGTTAAATGCTTCAACTATCGATGCATTGCTAATAGACAGCGTAATTCCCTGGCCAAAACCTTTCGCAGTTACCTGTAGGGTCGCAACTGATAGAAAAAGTGCAAGAAGCTTAATTCGTTGAAATAGTTTCCTGGTTGGCGGGATACTTAATCCTGCGCTATTCACACCGTTAACCATAGTTAGCGATTTTTTTGTTTTACTTATAGCGGATTGCCAAATACGAAATCAAACTTACTTGAGCCTTATGTGCACAATTGTAGCTATCGTTTCAAAAAGCCACATAAAATTGCGAAGTACACCAAACTTGCATCTCAAGAAAAGCTACTTTTTTGCTTTCTTTAGTTCAATACTGCTCCATCGCGAACCACAAGGCACACTAATTCCCTCTCTTCTTCTATCAAGTCAACCCCTTTACTATTGAGAAGATTTTTTAGACGAATAAAATCCTTGTTATATAGAGGGACACCGACATTCATATTAGAATCAATCCCCAATTCATCCACAACTGGCAAATCAGTAACCTGCTCCAGCACTAATGCCAAGTCAAAAGACGACTTAACTATCGATGAATGCTCTTCATCTGGCGACTTAGAATTATCGCCATTTTCGATATTCAGCCTATTTTCTAATTCTGGATCTCTACTTAGTGGCTGTAAAACCAAACACTTTACTTTTCGTTTCTCTTCGGCAACCGTGAAACCGAAACAATTAACTAGATCTGACTGCATTCTTTTATACAGAAAAGTAATATTGGTAGGCTTTGTTATGACTTCATAGCAATAAACATTATTGAAAACCCATTCATCCCAGTTGCCATAAATGAATTTTGAACTGTCGCTTACCTCAAGAACAGTCCTGCTTTTGGGATAAGTCAAGCGAAACGCGATCTGGTAAAGCTGTATAATTGTATAGTTCGTAATTAAAAGCCTGGATACCAGCCGATTTGAATCCATTGTCACAGTCCGCCCTTGCGATACTCCCTCCATATAACCGGTGATCAATGATCTAAACTTTATTTTCTCGGGATTTAAATTTGAATAGAGTATACTATCTCTCTGAGCGATATTAATATCCTGCTTTTGCCTCAGACGAAATCGCTTGCCACTAATAAAATTTGCTATGTTAGTAATGGATACCTCACTTGATCCCGTTATCGAATGAACTGCTCCATATAAATCAATCCATACATAGTGAGGAATAATCTTATGCGGAAACAATTGCGTAGCCACTGTATCCAAAATTGCAATTGGTAATTTGAAGTCTGGGTACCTTTGTTTCCATTTATTGAGAAAGGAGATCATCTTGCCGTAGTCATCGCCATTCTTTTTAGAATTTACCAAAACGAACTGCACCTTGCCTTCAAATTTCGTATACAGTGAATCAATCTTCGAGAAGTTCTTTATACACGCTGTACACCACGTCGCCCAAAAATCCAAAATCACCAGCTTGCCCCTAAAATCCGATAACCTGGCCTTCGATTTCGGATAATTCAACATCGTAAACTCAATATCGGGCACCTCGTCACCAATTTGCAATGGCTCAATACGTGAAGATGAAATTGTAGGAGTATTAGAAGTACTAGTTGCAGGAATATCTTTCGAACTTATCGCCGTCTTCACCGCAGATTGTGAAAACGTAGTAACAGACCATATGATCCCGGCAATGAAAATGACTGACATTTTCATGCTTAGCATGCGTAGTACCATACTTGTTTATTCTTAATTACAATTACAAAGTATTCAACAGAATACCGGATTCTGAATTTCTTTTCACGAAAGCAAATCCACAATAGCTTAGGTTAATATGGGAATGACCAATAAATAGTAAAATGAGAATCAGAACAATGAAGGATAAGCAAATGCGTAGTGGGAAACTAACCAAACCTCAACCAGGTATACAAAAGGAAAAGGCAGTCACAATAAACCCATGCTCACACTAAGCCCAGGGGCTATCTAACTACCCAAAATCTTAACTCGATATATATAAAGCTGATAATTTTACTGCTCGACTATCACCCTGTCGCCCTCAATCGTAAATTTCAGCTTCGTATTAATCTCAATCGCTTTCAACACTTCAGAAAGACTAACGGTGCGGGGTATCTTACTGTAAAGATCAGGTACGTTGAGTTCGCCTTTGAATTCAAAATCCACTCCATAATACCGGCCGATCTGGCGCAATACGGTCTTCATATCGGCACCACTGAATATCACCAGACCATTCTTCCAGGCTACAGCCGCTTCTACATCGGCATCGTTAATGACCCGCAGGCCTTTGTCGCTAATTTCGCTTTGCTGGCCGGGTTGGAGAATTACCTGCTTGTTGGCGCCCTGCACGCGAACGGATCCTTCCAGGAGTGTAGTAGTTACAGCCTCCTCGTCAGTGTAGGCGTTCACGTTGAAATGGGTGCCCAATACTTCGGTAGAGGTGCCGTTGGCTTCAACAATGAATTTCCGAGACTCCTTCGAAACCTCGAAATAGGCTTCGCCGGTGAGAAAAATCTTGCGGATATTGCCAACGAATGATACCGGGTACCTGATACTACTTTCATTATTCAACCACACACGCGTCTTGTCGCCCAGCGTGATCTCCAGCACCTTCGAACCGCGAGGATTACTGACGGTATTGTACACCACTTCGTCTGATGAGCCACTGTAAGCAATCTGGCCATCGGCTAATTTCACCAGCTGTACATTGCCATCAGATTCCAATACTCCATTGGCAGCGCTATCCAGGAAGATAGTCTTGCCATTGGCAAGCGTAATGGTGGCGCGGTTACTGGATGGCGGAGGCACGTCGTGGACTACAGGTCCCTGCACAACGGCTTCTTCCTTGTCCTTCTTGTTAAGAGCTATAAAAAAGACTGCGACACTGATCACTACAATGGCAGCGGCAGCAGCTACATACCTGATAATTCTTCCGCGCGGCGTGCCCACCTTCACCTCCTCATCCCGTTCTTCAGCAATGGCGGCTCTCAATTTCTCCAAAACCCTTTGCTCACTCTCAAACTCACTCTTCAGCGCGGCTTTCAGTTCCTCTTGATCGGTGGCTTCTTCAAAAGCAATCCTGTTTTTCTCCGAAGAATGAATCCAATGTTGCAACTCAAGATTTTCTTCACTGGTCAATTCATCCTTCAAATACTTTATCACAAGGTCTTTAATACGATCGTTCATCACCTGGGTTTTATTATGTATTATGCCTGCTCTGTCAGTCGATTATTGCCAGCCTTTATTTAGAAACCGGAGAATTGAAAAACTGTACTAGTGGGGCAATAAACATTTTTTTAAACTTGATAATTGTCTGATAGCTGGAATGTAAAATGCTAGAATAATTGTCGCAACAACAATATACAGATAACCAGCTGCTCAACATTCAACAAACTGATTCGCAATTTTTTAAAAGCTGCCGATGCCTGGTTGCGCACCGTAAACGTACTTACCCCCAGTATCTTCGCAATCCTGGCATTATTATAACCCTGCAACCTGTACTTGATCACAGCCCTGCATTGCGGGGGTAAGGCATTTATTTCTTCGTGGAGTTTGGTAATGATCGCTTCTTTCAATGTAGGGTAATCAGGGTCATCTTCGGGATCTTTCATCTTAAAATCAACGAATTCCTTTTCCTTCTCCATCTTCCTCTTCTCTTCATACAAATAGGAATAGCAGGCATTCTTGGTAGTGATCATCAGCCATGCTTTAATAGAACTCTTGTTGTCAAAGCTCTCCCTGCGGGTCCATAACTTCCTGAAACTGTCCATCGCTATCTCTTCCGCCACTTCAGCATTCTTCGTCAGCTTGCGGGCAAAACCAATCACCGACGGATAAAACTGGTAAAATATCTCGTCAAATGCTTTCGCATTGCCCTGCTGGAATAGCACTATATCGCTGCTTTCAACATTCATTCAGATGCAGTAAATAATTATTCTTTTCCTTAATAAACTACCGAAGTAACGGTTTTCAGGCAATTGGATTGTCAATACTGATCGTTCAGTTTAGGATAGTTGTGCGCGTGATAAGGTTCGTCAGGACGGCTAATAATTAAGTGCTATTCAGATAATTTTCTTTTACTTAGGAAGGGCAGCGCAATCAATCTGAGGTCTAAAAATAATAAAAAAGCCAGATAATAATCAAATATGGTTTTTCACAATCGAACAAACGCTAACGGTTTTATCAAAAGGCCATCCAGCTTCAGCTCCCTGCCGTCAAGATCTGTGAGCTATATCGAAGCAATATTTTGTGCGGGTTGCACATTCTCTTTTTCCTTTTTCACGTTCCCATGGCAACCCGCCACAACAATTCCCAAAATGATAAGCAGTCGTTTCATATTCTCTTACTTAAGGGTCTCTTTCACCTCACCGCAATTCATCATCTTGTCCCCAAAATAAGGATTTCGGATTTCTTTGATGGAAGAGAGCCAATATCCACCCTTGTCGTCCAAAGCCATAGGACAATAATCCACATACAACTCCCCGCCAGTCACACCCGATTTTTTCACCAGTGCAATCAGCTCATTACTCAAAGTAGAATAAGCTTCTCTTTGCGCTTCTATATCACCGGCTGTCGTAATCTTCGCGGCGCTGGCAGCAATGTTTTCTCCACCGGGTACATCTTTGATGCCTGCTTCTATAGCATTGCTCGCAATCTTTGCTTTTGCCGCATCACCATCAATCAGTGCGGTGGTGAGCTGGGCATATTGCTGATAAACGGCATTCAGCTTATCGTCTTTAATGCTCGCCTTACCGGTTTCGGTAGCTTGCGCGCTTGCCTCATGTCCTTCATGATTGCCTGCTTCTTTTTCGTGATTGTGTTCGCCATTATTGCTTCCGCAAGATGTCATGAAAATTGTTGCCGCCAAAGGCATTGCCAATTGAAAGATTCGTTTCATTGTTTATGGTTTGTTGATTTATTGATTTATTGTTTTATACTTAATTGCTCAATGCTGGTGGCCCGCCATCGGGTCGGCGCCTTTCTTTAGTATATATTCGCTGTATAAGAGATAGGCCCCGGTGACCACCACCTTGTCGCCCTCGCTTAGTCCTTCAGTAATTTCCACTACATCAGCAGTCTCCTGCCCCGTCTTCACCATTTGAGGGGCAAACTTTCCTTTGCTTTCTTCCACCCACACATGCATTCCTTTTCCGTCGCGGATCACCGCATCAACGGGAAGGGTAATTACATCGTCTGAAGTTTTTACAGGCAAAAGAATATTCGCCTGCAGTCCGGGTTGCCAGCGGTTATTGGGGTTGGCAATAGTGCCTCTTATATTAATCAACTGGCTGCCGCTTTGCAGCGATGGGTTGATGAATTGAATAGTCATGTTCTGGGGCTCATGCTCCCAGCCGGGAATGATCACTTTTACCCGTTGTCCGATTTTGATATCTTTTATTTCTGATGGATACAAATCGGCTTCCACCCACAAAGTATTATATCCCTCGATGCGCATGATGCTGCCACCCTCGGCAACATATTGTCCTTCGGCAACATTTAATGCAGCCACAACGCCGCTGGCAGGTGAAGGATAAATGACATAGGGATCGGTTTTTTGAGAATAGATCAACTGTTGCAATTGAGCTTCCGACTGATCATATAACATTAACCTTTGCCCGGCTGCTTTTTCTATTTGCTGAAACCGCTCATTGTCGGGAAATTGCCTTGCCTGCGCTACAGCCACCAGGTATTCCTGTTGTAAAGTGGCCAGTTGTTCCGAGTAAATTTTATATAAAGGTTGCCCTTTGTTTACTTTCACTCCTGTTTCTTTCACATACAATGCTTCTATGCGACCCGCCACGCGACTCGAAATCACACTGGTCTGCTCGGGATTGATGGCCAGTCTTCCGTTCAGCATCTTACTACTATTCAGCTGCCCGCTGCCGATAGTAATAGTGGTAATATTCGCCAGCGCCATCTGGCTCTCGCTCAGGTTGAGATAAGGGTCCGTATTGTCTTTGTCGAAGGGCACCAGGTCCATGCCGCAAATGGGACAAGTACCCGGCGCATCCTGGATAATCTGCGGGTGCATGGAGCAGGTGTAAGTCTGCTTTTTCTCCGCTGTTTCCGATTTCTCTTCCTTGCACGCAGCAAGCAATAAACCCGAAGCTATCACCATTAGAAAAGCCAGTTTTAAAAATCGTTTCCGTTTCATTTATCAGTCTTTTTGATCGGTTGTCTTAATAAAACTTTCGCTATCCACCAGGAAGGCGGCATTCCCTGCCACCAGCCAGTTGCCAATAGCACTGGTCACCAACACCATTCCCTCGGCTTCCACTGTTGTTTCAACTTGTTTCGGTACGAATACACTGCCTTCTTTCTTGAAAACAATTGATTTGTTGCCCGATTGCCACACGGCTTTCTTTGGTAGCCACCAACCGCCTTTCAATACGATGGGTATATTGGCAGTGACCAGTTGGCCCGGCAACAATTCAATGCTGGAAAGATAGACGCGGACCATGGTGAAATTTTCTCCACTACGCACAACGGGTTGTATCAAACCAATTTCTCCCGTATATACTTTATTGGCATCGGCATTGGTATGAAAAATGAGTTTCTGGCCTTTCTGTATGTGCGCGGTTAATGCTGGTTTCAGTGCAAATTCGGCCACCACATTACCCGACTTATAAATCGAAAATAAAGCCTGTCCGGCGCTCACATACTGACCCTCGCGAATCATCAGCGGCGTATTGGAGGGCGATGGCGCGGGCATTACCGCAGAGCCGGAAGCTGCACTCATACCATCCATACCATCGCCTGAAGCGGAACTGGCAGGAGAGATGACAGGTGAACCTGCTGCCAATGCCACTGATTTTTCGAGAATATAACCCGTCGCATGGCTATACACGGGTACGCGGTATAAAATATTCCCGGTCTTAAGAACAGTATTGATCTGGCCCTCCGTCATACCAAGCAAAAACAATCTCTGCTTCGCTTTCGCCAGCAAATTCTCATCGTTTCCCGACCTGGCTATAAACAACATTTCTCTTTGCGCAGCGGCTAAATCAGGAGAATAAATCTCCATGATCAGCTGTCCCTTCCTCACGGGCTGGTAATTGTATTTGATATACAATTTTTCAATTCTCCCTGCCACGCGACTTGAAATGCTGACCTGGTTGCGGGTGTCGTAAGTAATTTGTCCTTTTATATCTGTGGTAAAAATGCGCGTGCCCGACTCGGGGGCGATCACGGGCATGGAAGCTATCACCTGCGCGTTCACGGGTTTTGCTACCGATGCAATACTGCTGTCTATCACCATCTCCTTACTGTGCGCAGCATGATCGTGCTGTTCGGATTTATTTTTACAGGCAATAAATCCGCCCAGTAAAAAGGCCGCCAGCACGATATTATCGGAATAATTCTTTTTCATAATCCACAATCATTTCGTAAAGCTTTAATTTTTCATCCAGCACATTCATCTGCATCATGGTGAGCGCTTCCCAGGCATCGATTACCGTCGTTAAAGGCATTTTGTTTTCCTGGTAAGTGATAAAATTTGCTTCCAGCGCTTTCTGCAAAGCGGGAATCACTTTTTCTTCAATGGCCTTTATGTGCATCTGCATGGTTTCAATTTCAGACTGCATACCGTACAACATACCCTGCGTTTCTTGCAACATGGCCGCTTTTTCTTTTTCCATACTCTGCACATCGTACTCCATCGCTCGTATTTCTGATTTGTACATCCTGGAGGCCCAGGGCACAATAGGAATGCTTACCATACCCATGATGCTGTAAGCTTTTGGCATACCCGATCCTAGCGGAAACATATTATCGTACCGGATGCGAAAGTCTGGTTTACGTTGCAGCTTCATGCTTTCGATATTTAGTTGCATGGAGCGGATGCTTTCATCCATTTTCAGCACATCCTTCCGCGCGGTTGAAAGCGAGGCCGTATCATAACTACCAACGGCACTGAACAAAGGCGTGTAATTTGTATCTATGTCAAAAATCTCGTTACCGGGTGCGTTCATCAGGCTGTTCAGCCAGGCTCTTGCTTTGGCGATGATGCCCTCCTGCATGTGCATCATGTTATGGTTTTCTTCAATTTTTGCTTCGGTCTTGTACACGCTGCCGAGTTGTGATTGATTGTAGGGATACCGCACTTCTTCAATCTTCTTCATGGTAACCAGAATCTGCCCGTTTTGCTCCAGCAGTCTTTTTCGTTGCTCGGCAATCAGCCAGTTATAATAAAGCCGCTTTGCCTGCGCCTTGAAATCGTTCAGCGTGATATCGCGCGTAGCCCTTTCAATATTTCCCTGCGACTCGATGTATTTCCTGCGCGCGTTCAGCTTTGCTTTACTGGGAATATCCTGCTCAATCGCCAGCATAATGCTCCCCTTTTCAGCAGGCATCGGCTTTTGCCCTGGGTATGGAGTCATGAAGGTTCCTACACCCACCATCGGCGGCATCCAGGCGGTGGAAGCTTCGGCGCGGTATTTATAACTTACCGCTTTGAGTTCGTAGGTCTGCAACAGCAGATTGTTGCGCTCGATGCGTTGCAGTATCGTGTCAAGCGATAAAGTAGTTGGCTGCGCCAGCAATCCAGCAGGCAGCAACACGAGCAATGCGGTTATATATTTAATGCGTTGTTTCATGTATCTCCAGTTTTCCGTATTTACGCAATTCATATTCTTTGGTCATTAAAAAAATGAGTGGTGTTACTAAAAGAATATGTGTTGACGAAGTGATCACACCGCCAATCATGGGCAGCACGATCGGTTTCATGACGTCGGTGCCCACGCCGGTAGCCCAGAGTATGGGCACAAGGCCAAATAGTGACACACAGACCGTCATCAGTTTTGGCCGCAGACGTTTGGCCGCGCCCTGGATCACGTACTCGCGCAGATCTTCTTTGGTGATGGTGGCGCTTGAATTGCCCTTCCGTCTTACTAATTGTTGCATCGCATCGTTCAGGTAAATCACCATCACAATGCCCGTCTCCACTGCAATGCCGAAGAGCGCAATAAACCCGACTGCCACGGCCACCGATAAATTCACTCCCCATATCCAGATCATATAAGCGCCGCCGATCAATGCAAAGGGCACAGTGATAAGACTGAAAAATGCTTCACGAACCGAACGGAAAGCAAAGTAGAGCGAGAAGAAAATGATGACCAGCACCACGGGTGCAATCCATAGCAGCGTTTGCTGACCGCGGATCAGGTTCTCATACTGACCACTCCACTCCAAATAATAACCCGCAGGCAATACACCACTTGCTTCATTCATTTTGTTGATGGCCTCCTGCACAGTACTTCCCAGGTCACGGTCGCGCACGTTAAACAACACCGCGCCGCGCAGCATAGCGTTTTCAGAAGTGATCATCGGCGGTCCATCCTGGAAGGAAATATCAGCTACTGACGAAAGCGGCACTTCTCCAAATGCGGGCGACATCAGCGGTATGCGTTTGATGCGCTCCACGCTGTTGCGGTAATCCTGTCCCAGCCGCACATTGATAGAGAAGCGCTGGCGGCCTTCCACCGTATTGCCAATAGAGGCGCCACCCAGGGCGGTCTCTATCGTCTGGTTCACATCGTCGATACTCAGCCCATAGCGCGCCAGCTCTTCCCGGCGCGGATTTATGCTGAGGTATTTGCCGCCTGTAATGGGTTCAACGTACAAGTCTTTGATACCCGGTGTACCTTCCAGCACTTTCTTCACCCTTTCTGAAACAGCTGCAAGTGTATCGAGGTTTTGTCCAAACACTTTCACGCCCACATCCGTACGAATACCGGTGGAGAGCATGTTGATGCGATTGATGATGGGTTGCGTCCATCCATTCACTACGCCGGGAATTTGCAGTTTTGCGTCCAGCTCGTTGATAATATCTTTCTTGGTAATACCTGGCCGCCACTCCGATTTTGGTTTCAACATGATGATGGTTTCGATCATGCTGAGCGGCGAGTTATCTGTGGCCGTGCTGGCGCGGCCTGCTTTTCCCAACACCTTATCTACCTCCGGCACCGACTTGATGATTTTATCCTGCACCTGCAAAATGCGTTTGATCTCGGCATTGGAAACATCGGGAAGCGTTACCGGCATAAACAATATGCTCTGTTCATCCAGCGGCGGCATGAATTCTTTACCGAGGCTGCGCAATAAGGGTATAGTGATCACCAGGGCAAGAATGTTGATAGCGAGCGTAGTCTTGCGCCATTTCAACACGCCCTTGATAATGGGGGTATATATTTTTTCCAAAATCCTGTTGACAGGATTGGCATTGTCGGCCCTGAATTTCCCCTTCATGAAAAATGAGATCAGCACGGGCGCCAGCGTAATCACCAGCAGTGCATCCACAATCATGATGAAGGTTTTGGTGAATGCCAGCGGGTGAAACATTTTTCCTTCCTGCCCCGTCAGCATAAACACCGGCAGAAAAGAAGTGATGATGATGACCGTGGCAAAAAACACGCCGCGCGAAACTTGTTTGCTCGAGTTTTCAATCACCCGCAGTCTCTCTTCTTCCGAAATCCAGGGAGCTGGCTTTTTGAATATTTTCTTAATGCGTTTCATAAACTAAGCCTGTTTATTTTGTTTTTGCCACGCTTCATATCTTTCCGCGAGATGCTTATAGGCATTTTCACTCATAATAATTCCGTTGTCCACTATCACGCCAATAGCCAGGGCGATACCTGTTAGTGACATAATATTCGATGAAATACCAAAAGCATTCAGTAGTATAAAACTGGCCGCCAGCGTAATGGGGATTTGTATAATGATGCTTAAAGCGCTTCGCCAGTGAAAAAGGAAAATGATGACGACGAGCGAAACCACGATCATTTCTTCGATCAGCGTATTTTTAATGGAACTGATCGACTCTTTGATTAACTCGCCCCGGTCGTACACGATATCGAACTTCACTTTTTCCGGGAAACCTTTTGCCACTTCCGCCATTTTCGCTTTTACCCGGTCAATAACTGCAGCTGCATTCTCACCATATCTCATCACCACGATGCCCCCCACTCTCTCGCCTTCGCCGTTCTGGTCGAAAATGCCCAGCCGCGACTCGCCGGTCATTTGCACCGTGGCTACGTCGGCCACGCGGATGGGAATACTGTTTTGCGTTTTGACAGGAATATTTTCTATCTCTTCAATAGATTGCAGGTAGCCTGAAGTCTTGATGATATAACCGATATCACTCATCTCGAATTTTCTACCCCCCGATTCGTTATTATTTTTGCGGATGGCACTGATAATATCGGTTACAGAAAGGCGATAGTACAGTAATTTGTTAGGATTGATGGTTACCTGGTATTGTTTCTGGAAACCGCCGAACGAAGCGATCTCGCTCACGCCTTCCACATTCTGCAAAGCAAATTTGATATACCAGTCTTGCAGCGCGCGTTGTTCACCCAGGTCCATATTGGGCGCGTCGAGGGTGTACCAGAGAATATGACCTACGCCCGTGCCATCGGGACCAAGTTGCGGCGTAACGCCGGCGGGCAATGATCTCGACACCGTACTTAACCTTTCGAGCACTCTTTCGCGCGCCCAGTAAATGTCCACATCATCATCGAAGATGACATAGATAAAGCTCATACCAAACATGGAAGTGCCGCGCACGTATTTGATGCGTGGCAGTCCCTGCAGGTTGGTGACCAGCGGATAGGTAATCTGATCTTCGATCAGTTGCGGCGCGCGACCCATCCATTCGGTAAAAACGATCACCTGGTTTTCGGAGAGGTCGGGTATGGCGTCGATGGGATTTTTCTTGACAGAAAAAATTCCCCATACAAAAAGTATCGCGGCCAGTACCAGTACAATGAAGCGGTTTCTAAGCGACCATTCAATAATTCTATGAACCATAAATCAGCTTTTGAAAAAGAAAAGTTCAATAGATGGCATATAGCAATGCCTTAGCCAGGCAAAAGGATTTGCCTTACCTGAATGGAAGCTTAATCAAATGCGGAAAACGCAGTGGCGGATATGAATAGCTATATTGCTACTTCGTGGTGGGGCGTGACTGAGGGGATTTTCTTCAGTAACCGAGGGTAAATAAATGCTTGCCAATTGAAACGGCGCAACGGGCTGCGATTCTACTGCAATAGGTGAAAGCTGAAAAGCTGTTGCGCCCTTATGATCGTTCTCGAGTTTGTATTGCTTTTGTTCGTCTTTGCAGCAGCCTTTTTTGTCGTCGTCAGATTTCTCCATACCGCATTTACCACACTGCTTGCCCTCGTTCTTCCAGAGGCCAGCATCCACGAGCCTATCCATGCAATAATGGAAATGCACGGTAGCCCCCACGGTGCAGCTGAGGTAAACCAATGACAATATGGCTACTACGAACTTAAGCATCGGTCACAAAGGTAGAGTTTTAAAACGACCGGGAGCTTATAATATTTTGGCGTTTGCTTATATTATAATGTGTCCGGTCGGTGTTTCGGATTGATAATCAACACTCCCGGATTAATCCTATATTTAATCGCGAATTTCATCACTCCTTGGCGCCCCGATCTCGAATATATCAGGTTATCTGCCTTAAACCGGCAAATCCAGGCCGCGATTGATGGCCATTTTAACGAGCTGAGCTTTTGGGTGGTGGCCGACATCACGAACCATAGTTATAAGGAAAGAACGAATTACCACTATTTCGACCTCGTTGAAAAAGGCAACAACAACGACCTGGTCGCCAAAATTGCGGGCAAAGCCTGGGTAGCAGGCTCGCAGCGTATTAAGGAATTTGAAAGAATCACAGGCCAGGCTTTTACCAATAATATTCATGTGCTGGTGAAGGTGAAAGAGAACTATCATGTGGTGTATGGACTTTCGCTGGATGTGATTGATATTGATACGAATTTCACTATTGGGATGCTGGCACAGCAAAGGGAGGCGACGCTGGCCGAACTGGTTGCCAAAAACCCCGATGTAATCAAAAAAGTCGGCGGCCGGTATGTAACCCGAAACAGCCAGCTCCCCCTGCCCCTGGTTATACAGCGCATAGCCGTAGTGGCCTCGAAAACCTCAGCGGGCAATGAAGACTTCAGGCATACCTTGTTGAATAATCCCTATGGCTATCGGTTTGAAATAGACGACTACTTCACCGTGGTTCAAAACGAAGCCAATGCCGCTTTGTTCGTTGAAACCCTGATCCAGGTTTTCAGATCAGGCATTCAATATGATGTGGTAGTAATCATCCGTGGCGGCGGCGCGCAAACCGATTTCCTGATCTTTGATAACTATAAAATTGGTCTGGCCGTTGCCCGGTTCCCGATACCGGTTATAACAGGCATCGGCCACCTGCGCAATGAAACCATCGCCGACTTGATGGCGCACACGCAGACGAAGACGCCCACGAAGGCCGCGGAATTTATCATTGCGCACAACAAGAAATTCGAAGATGAAATATCAGGTTTTGAAAAAACCATCATCATTAAATCGCAGCAACTGTTTGCCGCGCACTATCGGGAACTGACGGATTTGAAAACATTTATCATCAACCAATCACGAACGCTGATTAACGAGCAAAAGGATATGTTGGTGAACAATAACCAGGTGATCATCAACAAAACCAAGACGCTGCTTTCACATAAGCGAAATGACCTAATGTTCACCACTGCTGTTTTTTTATCAAAACCCAAAGTGATTACTGGTAACAAGCTGAATGACCTTTCAAATATTTTGCAGAATATCGTCGCTTTTAAGAATAATTATCTGAAAAATCAGAAAGGTTATCTCGGTCATTTTACATCCGTCTTTAATCTGATGTCGCCGAAAAATATTTTGAAGAGAGGTTTTGCTATTGTGAAATACCAGGACAAGATCACTGTTGACCCCGGAGTTTTTCAACCAGGCACTGAAATGGAAGTGATTCTTTCTGATAAATCAATAAAGTCAGTCGTCAAATCAAACCAACAGCACGATGGAAAAGAATTTAACATATGAAAGCGCTTACAACGAACTGGCAGCCATAGCCAGGGAAATAGAAACAGAATCCGTTTCTGTTGACGTATTGGCGGAAAAGGTAAAGCGCGCCTCGGAATTGATTGCCTTTTGCCAGGCGAAGCTGAAGAGTACGGAAGCAGAGGTGAATAAGATTATCGAACAGATGGAGAAAGGGGGGAAATGAGCGTATGGTATGACCACGATCATACCCCCACCCTGACTAGCCTCAACCTCCCCCATCCCGCAAACCCCTAACTTCGTTTCAGTTTTTGTGAACAACCGCGGCGAAAAATCGTTTTAACATGAAACTTACACAGATACCCGAAGGGATGGTGATAGACATCCAGGCGGTTGGTACTACATTGAACGTAGAACTGGAAAGAAAGATATTCAGCATGATCGGGAGGTTCAGGCAATATTTTGCAAAAATCAATGCCGTGCACTTCCACATCATACAATCGACCCAAAAGGCAGCCCTGCCGCGCACCGTGAACGTGCGGTTGGGAATAGCCGGGGAGGATGTATTTGCTTCTGATTCCGGGAACAACCTGATGAAGATACTGGGCGGCTTAGAACAAAAAATAGTTCAGCAACTAAGGAAGCGAAAAATTGGGTAAGTTGCAATAGCTTACTGACCCGATCCCTCCCTTCAATTTATTCATCAACGTTAAATAGTTAGAGTATGAAAACAGAAATTGGGATCAAGCCTGCCAATACAGCCGAAGTGGCAAAAGTGCTGAATACGCTGTTGGCCGACGAACACGTATTGTATATCAAAACAAGAAGAGCTCACTGGAACGTGGAAGGGCCCGACTTCCTCTCAATTCACCGCTTCTTTGAAGAACAGTACAAACAACTGGAAGAAATCATCGACGATATTGCAGAACGTATCCGTTCTATCGGCCACTATGCACAGGCAACACTGGCAGGTTTCCTGGCCGAAACGCATCTTTCGGAAGATGGCCGGGAGAAAAACGACTCCGCAGGTTTCATCAAAGCATTGCTCGCCGACCACGAAGCCATCATCATTCACCTGCGCGAAAATATCGATCGCTTCGACGAGGAATGGAAAGATATCGGCAGCTCCGACTTCATTACCGGGCTGATGCAGACACACGAAAAGATGGCGTGGATGCTGAGAGCGCATCTGAAATAAAAACTTCTTCTTTTTTCATAAACATCAATCCATTTTTCGGTCAGGCGACCGAAACGGGTGACTATTAAATTCATTTTACCATGAAACTCCTCGAAAACAAAATCGCTATCATTACAGGTGCCGGCTCCGGAATTGGTAAGGCCGCTGCTTTACTGTTTGCTGATGAAGGCGCCAAAGTGGTGGTGTCGGATATTGCCGAAGACAAGGGCCAGAAAACTGTTGAAGAAATAAAACTGAAAGGCGGCGACGCCATTTTTGTGAAAGCAGATACTTCCAAATCGGAAGACAATGAAGCGCTGGTAAAGAAGGCCCTCGCTCAGTATGGCTCACTGGATATCGCAGTGAACAATGCAGGCATCGGCGGACCGCTGGCCCCCACGGGCGAATATCCCATCGACGGATGGAGGAAAGTAATTGATATCAACCTCTCCGGCGTCTTCTACGGCATGCGCTACCAGATTCCCGCCATGCTGCCCAAAGGCGGAAGCATCGTAAACATCGCTTCGATACTCGGCGCGGTGGGCACTAAAAATTCGCCAGCCTATGTGGCGGCCAAACACGGCGTGGTGGGTCTTACCAAAGCAGCTGCGCTGGAATATGCTGACAAAAACATTCGCGTCAACTCTGTTGGCCCCGGATATATCAGAACACCCCTGCTCACCAACACGCTTGACGAGGCCACCATGGAGGCACTCAAAGGACTGCACCCGATTGGCCGCCTGGGCGAAGCAGAAGAAGTGGCTGAACTGATCCTTTGGCTGGCATCGCAAAAGTCTTCGTTTGTAACAGGTTCCTATTACGCCGTCGACGGCGGGTACCTGGTGCCATAGATTAACGCAGTGATCAGTTGAACGCCTGCCTGAACTCCAGGGGCGAAAGACTGGTTTTCGTTTTGAACAATTTGCTGAAAGATTGCGGATGTTCAAAACCCAATTCATAAGCTATCTCACTTACAGTTAAGTCTGTGGTCGATAGCTTTTCTTTTGCTTTTTCAATAAGCTTGTTGTGGATATGCTGTTGTGTGCTTTGTCCCGTAAGCGATTTCAGCAAACCGCTCAGGTAGTTGGGCGAGACATTCAGCCGGGCGGCAATATGCTCCACCGTTGGCAAACCATTTGTTACTACCTGATCGCTGTTGAAATACTCCGTTAAGATTTCTTCCAGCCGGTTCAGAATTTTATGATTCGTGATTTTGCGTGTGATAAACTGTCGCTGGTAAAAGCGTTCGGAATAATTCAGCAATGTTTCGATTTGTGAAATAATAATGCGCTGGCTGAAGCGGTCGATGTTAGAGTGATACTCCTGCTGAATATTTTCAAAGATGCCACAGATAATCGCCTCTTCTTTGTCGGAAAGAAACAATGCTTCATTTACCGAGTAGTCGAAAAATTCATATTGCCTGATGCCTTTCGCCAGTGAAGTATTCCATAGGAAATCGGGATGCACGAGCAGCAGCCATCCCGATTGTTGCAGATTTTCATCGCCGCGGGGTTCTACACTGAACAATTGCCCCGGCGCGATAAAAAACATCACGCCTTCATCAAAATCATATTCCTGCTGCCCATAACGCATCTTTCCGTTCTGAATGCGCTTCAGCGCAATGGAATAGTAATCCTGCAGCATGTGCTGGGTGTCGCCGCCCACAGGATAATTGATGGAAGACACATCCCCCACGCTGATGAGCGGATGCCCGGGCTTTGGCAGTTCCCTGAAGCGGTGAAAATCTGCTATGGTTTTGAGGTGATGTATGTTCATGTGCTTACTCCCCATTTTTGCCGCGGTTCAGGCTGATTGCAAGTTAGCTGAAATCTGGCTCCTGTATACGGCCGCAAATTCTTTTGCAAAATCGATGAACTTTACTTTTCCCGGTTCCGGCCGGTTGCTGTAATAATGTTCATACATGCTGCCATCTCCCTGTGCGATATGCATTTGCGTAAATCCCTTAGCAATATCTTCGTTCATGCCCTCGGCCAGCATGCCGTTCAGAAATTCTTCGTCAGAAACCACCAGCCATTTTAAACCAGGCTTACCGATTGCATTACCCAATATGGCAGCAATTTCATTCGGTGAAATTTCATCACTCGCTACATAGCGGAAGGTCTTGCCATCGAATGGCTTCTCCATTTCTTCTGCTATTACATCGGCTATATCCAGCGGCGATACCCAGGGTTCTTTCTGATCACCTCCGTGATTGAATATGAAAGCGCCGTTGTTAATCAGCATATGCATCGAGCGATAGAGATTGGTGTAAAAACCAACCGGGCGGATAAATTTTACAGATACATCATCGGGTAAGAGCCGCAACATCTGTTCTGCATAGAAGTGCATAGCCAGGATACCCACGCCTTCGTTGGTATGCGCGCCGATGCTGCTGAGATGCACCGCTTTTTTCACCTTCGACGCCTCGATGGCCTGCCTGTAGTTGGAGGCAATCTCCGTGTAGGTTTTGGTGATATCAAAAGTCGGTTCGAAGAAATTGCGCAGATCCACGGCCTCCATCAGGTACACGATATCCGCGCCTTTGAAGGCCTGGGTAAGAAACTCAACGTCGTGTATGCTTCCGATAGCAGCCCCGGCACCAAGCGAAGCTATTTCCTGGCTTCTTTCAGGGTTACTGCTGATAACGGTGACTGAATGATTTCTGGCAACCAATTTCCGCGTGAGCGGTCTTCCTACATTGCCCAGGGAACCTGTTAATACGATTTTCATATCAAGTTTGTTTCCTGCAAAAATGAGCATGCCCGCCAGGCTTTATATAACCGAATCTATGGTTCTTGTAGCCATTTTCACTCACCCTTTACTAGCGTTTTTATTATTTGCTACGGCCAATTGACCCGCATGCGGCACCTGTTATTTTGCAATTTTAACCGCTACATCACCCTCACCGGGATGATAAAGAGTTTTAGTCGCATAACACCTCCTTAAATGTCGCAGTGCCACCGCTTCCACCGGCGCGAAGCCATTTAGCTTTGTGCAAACAAATCATATATCATGAGAAAGATAATCGTAGTCTCCTTCCTCACCATGGATGGTGTATTGCAGGCGCCGGGCGGACCAGAAGAGGATCGTACAGGCGGGTTTAAATGGGGCGGCTGGCAGTTTAACTATGGAGATGATGAAGTGAATAAAGAACTGGGTAAAATTTTTGTAAACGAATTTGACTTGCTGCTCGGCAGGCGCACCTATGAAATATTTGCTGCCTACTGGCCATATATGGATGATGAGATCGGCAGGAAATTCAACAGCATCAACAAGTACGTAGTGGCTACCACGCCCATCGATACATCGTGGCACAAAACCATCCTGATCAATAAAGATGTGGTGAATGAATTGAAAAAACTGAAAGCACAGGATGGTCCCGACCTGCTGGTACACGGCAGCAGCGTGCTGATACAAACGTTGCTGGCTAACCGCTTGGTAGATATACTCCATACCTGGACCTACCCTATTACCCTCGGAAAAGGCAAAAAGCTATTCCAGGACGGCACGCAGCCGCAGGAATGGAGAATAACCGAAGGTATGGTTTCCCCTTCTGGCGTAGTGGTAGCTAAGTATGAACAGGGAGGCGATGTGAGACCGGGTTCTTACGCTGGCGACCAACCCAGCAAAGCAGAACTCGCCCGGAGAAAAAAATGGTTAGCCGAAGAACAAGGCAAAAAAATATAGGCAACTTTATCCCGTGCCCGGGCTGTTTTATTGAAAAAAAATAATACATTCGATTGTCAACTTAAAGCACCCGGGCCTGGTAAAGTTGTACTGATGGCTGTAATCAAAACCTTACTGCTTATTGACGACGACGAAGATGACCGTGAGGTATTTTGTTCTATAGTAGCTGAAGCTTACCCTCAAATCTCATTATCCGTCGCTACCAATGGACGGCAGGCGCTGCGCGACCTGCAAGACGCACCCCAACCGCCCGACCTTATATTCCTGGACCTGAACATGCCCCTGATGAATGGCCGCCAGTTTATGGAAGCGCTCAAAAACGATGAACGGCTCAGGCAGATACCAGTGGTGATTCTTACTACCAGTTCCGACAGTAAAACCATAACCGATCTCAAAGCCCTTGGTGCAAAGGATTTTATAACAAAACCGGATAAGTATTCAGCATGGGAGAAATTGCTGAATGAATTTTTCATAAACCCATCGCTGTGAGTATGAATCAACTTGTATCGGTCAGAAATTATGCGTTTTTGGAAGGTGGTGGTGAAATGGGTGAGCTCACAAGAAAATTCGACTGGTCAGAAACTCCGCTGGGTCCTGTTGACGAATGGCCGCAATCCCTAAAAACCACCCTCGGCATCGTATTGCACTCAGGCTTCCCCATGTTTCTGTGGTGGGGCGAAGAGCTGATACAGTTTTATAATGATGCTTACCGTCCCAGCCTGGGCGATAACGGCAAGCATCCTAAAGCACTCGGACAGCGCGGCATCGAATGCTGGCCCGAGATATGGCATATCATTTACCCACTCATATTGCAGGTAAAAACTACCGGCGAATCATTTTTCCTGGAAGACCAACTGATACCTATCTACCGAAATGGTAAGCTGGAGGATGTGTATTGGACTTTCAGCTATAGCGCCGTATACGGAGAAGGAGGTGAGATAGCCGGCGTGCTGGTGGTTTGCCACGAAACTACCCGCAAAGTGGAAACACACCGCCGCCTTGAAGAGACCAAGCTGAAACTGGAGCAAAGCGAGACCAATTTCCGACAGATGGTGAAACAGGCGCCCGTAGCCATGTGCATCCTGCTCGGTGCCGATCACCGCGTGGAGATCGTGAACGACCTGATGCTCGAAGTATGGGGTAAAACCGCCGAAGCCGTGCTGAACAAACCTGTTTTTGTAAGCGTGCCCGAAGCCAGGCACCAGGGATTGGAAAGCATGCTGGACAGCGTGTACGCAACAGGCGTACCGGTTGTGGCCAACGAGCGGCCCGTGAATCTCGAGCGCAATGGCAGGATGGAGACGGTTTTCCTGAATTTCGTGTATGAACCCTACCGAGATGCTACGGGCAAAATATTGGGCGTACTGGCCATCACAATCGATGTTACACCGCAGGTATTGGCGCGGCAAAAGATCGAGGAGATTGTAAGAGAAAGAACGGCCAGTCTTGAACAGAAAAATGCCGAGCTCTCGCAGTTTGCCTATATCACTTCACACGATCTGCAGGAGCCCGCGCGAAAGATAAGCACCTTCATCGAAGCGCTGGAACGATCGCTTGGGCAAAATATTGATGCGCGCAGCAAAGAGTATACCCAGAAAATAGACCGCTCTTCGGCTCGCATGCTCACGCTGATCCGCGACGTGCTGAATTTTTCGCAGCTCACCGCTCACCAGGAAAAGTTGGAACCTGTTGACCTCAACACCATACTGAGCGATGTGATGGCCGATTTTGAATTATTGATCGAACAAAAAAAATGCACCATCCACCTGGCTGGTGCATTGCCCACCATACATGCGTTACCCGTGCAGATGAGCCAATTGTTCAGCAACCTCATATCCAATGCCCTCAAATTTTGCCGGCAGGAAGTAGCGCCCGTTATCAGGATTGAACCCTGCAGCGTGCAGCCATCCGATATCGAAACTTACCAGCTAAAGCCGGGAAGAGAATATATAAAGATCCAATTCTCCGATAATGGCATTGGTTTTTCGCAGGAAAACGCTTCGCAGATCTTCAACATTTTCCAAAGACTTCATGGCAAGTCGGAATATGCGGGCACAGGTATAGGCCTGGCCATCTGCAAAAAGATCATCGAAAATCACGAAGGCCAGATTGTAGCGAGCTCCGTGCCGGGGCAGGGTTCTACGTTTACAATCATTTTACCGGTGCATTACCTTTCTCCTACCCAGTGAGGGTAAATGAGCGGAATGGCGCTGACCTTGTCAAGCTTTTCAATTTGTTCAGGCGATAGACTCCACCCCACCGCGCCGATATTGTCTATTAATTGCCGCTCATTGCGCGCGCCAATCACGATATTGGATACCGTTGGTTTATGCAGCAGCCAGTTGATGGCCACCTGCGGAATACTCTTGCCCGTTTCAGCAGCGATCTCTTCCAGGCAATCTACCACGTCGCATAAATAGTCATCCGGCACCATTGGTCCGCCTTCGCCGCCACCGGATTGTATGCGGCCTTCTCCCGCAATTCCGTTTCGCCTGATTTTTCCCGTTAGCCTTCCCCAACCCAGCGGGCTCCATACCATTAATCCTACGCGCTGGTCTTGCAGCAGGGGCATCAACTCCTGTTCATAATCTCTGCCGATGAGCGAGTAATATCCCTGGTACACGATATACTTTTCCCAACTGTTTCTTTCTGAAATGGACAATGATTTCATCAGCTGCCAGGCGGTAAAATTGGAAGCTCCGATATAGCGCACTTTTCCGCTTTTCACCATCGTATCGAGAGTGGATAAAGTTTCTTCCATTGGCGTCTTGGCATCAAATCCGTGCATAAAATAGAGATCGATATAGTCTGTCTCCAGCCGGCGCAGACTCTCATCCAATGCTTTCATTAAATGATAGCGCGAAGAGCCTTTGTCGTTCACGTCATCTCCCATACTGAAGGTGCCTTTGGTGGCAATTATGGTTTTGTGGCGACGGCCTTTTACGGCCTTGCCTAATACGGATTCTGCATCACCCAGAGAATATACATTGGCTGTGTCGAAAAAATTAATGCCGTAATCCAGGCAGATATCCACCACCCGCGATGCTTCGGCTACGCCTGTATTGCCCCATTTTTTAAAATCTTCTGTTGTGCCTGCAAAGGTGGCGGTGCCCAGGCTGAGAACTGGCACCCGCAATCCGCTGTTTCCAAGATTCCTGTATTCCATGGCTATACTGTTTTAGTAAATAATCATGGCAAATCTCAGCTGCGGCGGCAAGACAAAAAATGACAAAGCGCACAAAAAAAATGTGACAATTATCACACTACTGCAACAGCAGTCGGCTCAGCGTTTCGCGCGACACGCCGAGGTAGGATGCGATCAGTTTTTTTGGCACACGTTGAATCAGACCGGGATTTTTGGTGACCAGTTCGTGGTAACGGTCAGCGGCACTGCTGGTAATAAAACATTGTATGCGACGTTGCAGATGAATGGTTTGCTCAATCGCCTTTCGCCGGAAAAAGTATTGCATCTTATCCAACTGCGAACAAAGCTTTTCAAAATTATCCAGGCTGATGGCCAGCGTGTCGCAATCTTCGAGACAACAAATATTAATGGTGGCTTTTTGCTGGAGATGAAAAGCCTGCAAATCCGTGATCCAGTTATTATCCATGCTTAGCTCCAGGATGTGTTCGCGGCCATCATCTTCCACCACAAACGATTTGGTCAACCCACGCTCCAGGAAATACAGGTACGGCACACTATTTTCTTCCTGCGCTATAAACTGGTGCTTGCGAAATTTTTTTTCAGTGAAAGCAGCAAGCACCAACTCAAATTCGGGATCGGTCAATGAAATGATGGATTCGATCTGTGATCTTAATGACTGGCTCATGCAGGGGATAACAGTCGGGGCGGGGAATTGTTTGGCCTGATTGCTATTTTACAGACAGTTCGCCCAACACGCTGCGAAGATGCTCCAGCAGATGATAGTCACTCCAGTGGTCTTCGTATTTTATTCCGTTGATAAAAAAGGTGGGAGTCCTGTTTACACCGCTTCTCAAACCGCTTTCAAAATCCTTACTTACTTTAGCCATCAGCACCTGGTCCTGCATATCCGTTTTGAAACGATCGGGGTCGAGGCCGAGAATCACTCCGAATTGAATAAACTTATCAGCGTCAAGTGATCGTTGGTTTTCAAAAATGATATCGTGCATTTCCCAGAACCTGTTTTGCCTGGCAGCGGCTTCAGTAGCCAGGGCCGCCGGGAAAGCATTGGGGTGAATTTTACGGAGCGGAAAATTCCTGAATACAAATTTCAGGTCGCTGCCCAGTATTTTCTGTATATTTTTTACTATGGGGTATGCGCGGCCGCAATAGGGACATTCATAGTCGCCAAATTCTACCAGCTCTATCAACGCCGCCGGGTTTCCGTAGCTATTATCAATAATGCTAACGGGTGGAATTAGTTGTGTCATTGTATTACCATTTTTAAATTATCAATTTCTTCTAACGCGTTCAGTATTCCGTCCGCGCCGGGATTTATTCCTACCGGCGAGAGATAACTCCAGCGAATCACGCTGTTTTCATCAATAACGTACAACGCGCGTTTACTTTCGCCTGTGCCCGCATCGTACACCTGATACAATCTTGCCACTTCACCTTTTGGTTCGAAGTCGGACAATAAGGGAAAATGGAAATGACGGTCTTCAATAAATGCGAGGTGACTCCATTTACTGTCAACAGACACTCCCACAACCATTGCATTGTGTCGTGCAAAATATTTCCCCATCTCATTGTACAGGCTCATCTGGTCGCCGCACACCGGGCTCCAGTCGGCCGGGTAAAATGCCAGTACCACTTTTTTTCCTTTCAGTTCACTGAGCCTGAGCTTTTGATCCGGTGTTGAAAAAAGTTCAAAATCGGGTGCCAATATTCCAATCGGTAACATATCAGTTGAATTATTTTTTTACAATAAGTTTTAAACGAATGCCTTTGATGATACAAAGGCATTCATAGGCCAAAACATCCTGTCTTCTTTTTTAATCCTTTATAACGGCCTCAAACTACAGTGTGCCTGCAGCAGCAGCAATAAAATCCGCTACTTCGCCGGGCTGCGATACCATCGGTACGTGACCGGCGTTTAATTCCAGCGTTTTGGCCTTTATAATTTTTGATTTGAAGCGTTGCAGATCGGGATTGATCATGCCGTCTTTAGCAGAGATTATTTGCCAAACGGGTTTTGTCTTCCAGGCGGGGTCATTCACTTTTTGCGTGGTAATGACAGCGGCCCAGGGAACCTGTGTAGCAAATATAATTTTGCGTTCTTCATCTGTTGCATCCTGTGCAAAATACTCGTTAACTGCCTTTTCGGGCAGCGATAAAAATCCGTCATCACTTAGCTGGAAGAATTTTTCTACTCCGGTTGTAGGCATGGCAGCATTTATGTCGGAAGCGCTTTGTCCGTCTTCAGGCACCAGCGCAGAGACATATACCAGGCCGGCTACTTGAGGATCCTTACCGGCTTCAGAAATAATCAATCCCGCATAGGAATGACCCACCAATAAAACAGGACCATCCATTTGTGCAATAGCGCGTTTCGCGGCAGCCACGTCTTCCTCAAAAGTCGTCAGCGGATTTTGCGCGGCAATTACATGATAACCTTTTGCCTGCAATTTGCTCACCACTTTCGACCAACTGCTACCGTCGGCAAAGGCGCCATGCACCAGCACGATATTTTTTACACCTTTAGGTATTGGCTGTGATTTCGCGGGCTGTGGCACTGCGAGTATACTCGAGGCCACCATCATTACAAATGATGAAAGTTGATTGCTAATAAGCATAACATAAATTTTAAAAGTTGATAATTGTTTTATTCGCACACGTTTTCAAGAGGGACATGTTCATCGCGGCGTATTTCCAGCGGTTGATCTTTCATGCGCGCGCCATCATCCAGGAATTCAAGTCCATCGCCTACATTCACTTCATGATGACGGGGGTAAATGCTTTCCTGGATTTCGCCTGTGCGCAGGCTGGCGGGATCATTGGCGAAAGTTTCATGCTTGTTCATGACTATTAATTTTTAAAATGAGCAATAGCTTGCCTGCCGCATCGCTGTGTAGCTGATCGGTTGTCGCGGGGACGCCGCGCCGACGTTGGTTTGTCCCATGCACGAACGGGTGGAAAGTGCATGCCCCTACAGCTGCCTCAACGAGCTGACACCCGTCATCTTCGTTTACGGAAGGCTTACCGGCATTACTGCGGTGCTGCTACTTTGGGCTTTGAAAGATGCGTCTGCAACCATTCTTTAAACCTGGTAATGCCTATGCGTGGATTCTTGCTGGCAGGCACCAACGATTCATCTTTTAGTTCAGCTCCAAAATAGCGTACACTGTTATCTTCAACCAGGCTGCGCTGATCATCGTTGGCATTCATAAAGTAGCGAATGAAATCGTACATAGTAAAGCGTTCTGGACCGGCCACTTCTACCGTAGTGTTGATCGGCTTTCCCAGTACTATGTCCGCCAGTTCAGCCACTGTATCGTCTGCCGCTATCGGTTGAAAAGCAGCCGATGAAATGCGCACTTCATTCTCTGTGGCGGTTTCATCCGCAATTCGGCCGGCGAATTCAAAAAATTGCGTCGACCGCAGAATGGTATATGAAATACCCGACACCTTTATCATTTCTTCCTGCATCAGCTTTGCCCGCATGTAACCACTTTCGGCCAGGCGGTCGCTGCCCACCACCGAAAGGGCCACATAGTGTTTAACACCGGCATACAGCGCCGCCGACAAAAGATTGCTCGTAGATTTTTGAAAAAAATCCATTACTGCTTTGGCCTCAAACGAACGTGAATTGGAAACATCTACCACCACGTCTGCATCCTTCAGCGCCCTGGCAAGACCTACGCCCGTAATGGTATTGATGCCCGAGTCGGGCGAGGCCGCTATCACTGTATGCTGCTGAGCCAGCAGCTTTGCCACCAGCTTGGAACCAATAAGGCCGGTACCGCCAATTACTGTAATTTTCATAACTGTCTTTTTATGATTAATAATTAGTTTCAGATGCTTTATTTTCTGATCCGTTTTCCAGTCTGAAATTGTCCTCCTCAAATCGGAAATCGTATCATTGATGTTAAAAGCCTACCACAAATCTTCAGGACAACCCGCCGCAACACAGTCTTCCGTGTATACTACCGGCTCTTCTATAATTGCTTCAGCTTGTTCATCCGGATAAAATTTTAAAATGTTCATAAGACTTGATTTATCGGTTAAGTATTCCCTTTTTCCTTCGTGTATTAATCCGGGTCACCAATGCCGTACCAAAAAAACAGAGGGTTGGTTTGCAACATTTTAATTTTTGTCCCGGAAAAAAAATCTTGATATTTCAAGAACAGTTTTAAAATATCGTTACGGCCCTTTCGAAATGCAATGATTTATTGTTTAGATATATAACTGTTGTATTTTTATGTGAGATGAAAACAAAAATCCTGATAGTAGAAGATCAGTTTATTGAGGCAAAAAGCCTCAATGTAATTTTAACCAACGCAGGATATAACACTTGCACTATCGCCAGGTCTGTTGATGCTGCATTGACGATTATCGAAAAAGAAAAACCAGATTTAGTACTGGTCGATATTTTTTTACAAGGTGAAGGCACCGGCATCGATCTTGGCAGAATACTAAATAGCAGAAACATTGCCTTTGTTTATTTGTCGGCTAATTCTAACAGGCAAATACTAGAAGCCGCGAAGCCAACCAAGCCTTATGGCTTTATGGTAAAACCATTTCGCGCAAAGGATGTATTGATCATGCTCGATGTAGCACTTTATCTCCACAAGAACCGGATTCCGGATGATAACTACAATGTCAAACCGAACTCAGCTGACAAGCCCGCAATGCCACCGGAGTTCAGTCATCTGGTTGGACAAAGTCCCCGGTTTCTCGAATCGATTGAACGCGCACGTAGGGTGGGCGCCACCGACACGTCCGTATTAATACTGGGAGAAAGCGGTACGGGCAAGGAACTGGTTGCACAGTCAATTCACAAAGCTTCTGTACGGCGTCACAAACCATTTGTGGTGGTAAACTGCGGTACGCTGCCTGCCAACCTGATTGAATCCGATCTCTTCGGTCATGAAAAAGGTGCCTTCACCGGCGCCGTTATGCGAAGAGAAGGCAAGTTTGAACTGGCAGATGGCGGCACAATCTTCCTCGACGAAATAGGCGAGCTACCTCTCGAATTACAGGTAAAATTTCTGCGCGTATTGCAGGAAAAAGAAATTGAACCTGTGGGTGGCAAACCGCGCAAGGTAAACGTACGTGTGTTGGCCGCTACCAATAAAGACCTTGAAGAAGAAGTAGCCGCCGGCCGCTTTCGCATTGACCTTTACTATCGGTTAAATGTTTTTCCATTGACGATGCCATCACTACGTGAAAGAAAAGAAGATATTGTCCCGCTGAGCAATCATTTCTTAAAAAAGTATAGTGCCCAGGCAGGAAAGCCCACTCCTACACTATCAGAAGAGGCCAGGGAAATACTTCTCAACTACAACTGGCCGGGCAATATAAGAGAACTCGAAAATACCATTCAGCGAAATTTAGTGCTTGCTAATGGACCCATTTTGACATCTCTTGAAATACCAGTTTCAAAAGCCATTCCCGACACAATTAATACAAGCAAGAACGGATTTAAAACTATACTCGAAAATGAACGCGATCATATACTGGCGGTTCTGGAAAGTACAAATTGGAAAATCTCCGGAAAGGGAGGCGCAGCAGAAATTCTCGATATCAATGTAAATACATTAAACTCAAGAATGAAGAAGCTGGGCATTGCACGGAAATAAACCCAGACACATGAAACCAGCACATCTGTCACGCATCGCCTTGTTGGTAGCGCTTTGCCATACCAACATCACAGATCTGTTTGCCCAGCCAACACCACCCCCCGCTTCATTTGAATACCCGACTGCTTTGCAGCGACTTCAATTTAAGTTTACCACTTCGTTTTTTTACTTCATTATGGAGGGCCGGCTCGAAATGGACAGCGCCGCCATAGTGGTGAGCGAAGGAGAAAACCTTCCTTACTCACTTTACTACGACGAAGACTATGCATCTGGCCCCGACAGCCATATAAAAGAACTGCTGAGACAAGGCAGTCATTACCTTTTTAAAGCAGGCGCTCTGCCGCAGGACCTGGACAGCGCATTTACGTACTTCTCTGCTGCTAAAAAAGAGGCTGAAAGCGCCAAAGACATATATTTTCAGCACGCAGCCCTGGCACTGCTCGGCAGATACTATCTTCAAAAAAATGATGCAGCCAGCAGCATTCGCCGTTTTGATGAAGCTGTAACCCTTGCTCGCAATTCAGGTGATAAAGTGCTGCTATTCCGAGCCCTTGCCAACCGCGGCACTTATGCCCTCTTTGACGATACACTTAAAGAGAAAATTCTAAATGAGTCACTACAACTTTCGCGCAAACTGAAAGACACCGTTGGCGAAATTGAAATGCTAACACGCATTTATGAAATTCATTTTGCACTCAGGAAATTTGATACTGTAAGAGCAGAGCTTTTAAATGTAACAGAACTCGAAAAATTTATCGGCTACAAGTATCTTCATTACAATTACTACGTGCTGTCATTCCTGGATAATACAGCTTCCGACTACGCAAGCGGATTTACCTATGCAAAAAAAGCAGTGGCTACCATGGAAGAAAATCTTGATTTTGCCTTCTCCAACTTTTTCTATGGTAATATGGCGTACGTATATGCCCGGTTTGACAATTACGAAAAATCCCTGGAATGGCTGATGAAAAGCATCCGCCTGGAATCTTCCAATAAAGCGAAAAGAACCTGGTATCATCAGTTTTTCAGCACCGCCCTCAACATCGCCAAATTTGGTCATCCACAGCAGGCCATCGATGCAGTTTTAGAGGTCGCCCAGGAATTCCCTCCTCTAAACGCTGACCAGCAATTCCATTTGGCACACGTACTGGGATTTAGCTATTACGTGATGGATGAACTGGACCAATGCGGAAAACAATACGATATTTTAATTCCTTTGATGGACTCATTGCCAAATACCATGATGGAGAGTTTTAACCGGTTTTCCGCTTCAATGGACGTAGCCCTATACTACCTGGATAGGAACCAGCTGGAAAAAGCAAAGCAGTTCTTTCGAAAAGCAAAAACTTACGGTGATACTACGGAAATCTTTTCAAAAAGCAGGATACATCGTTTGCAATACAAGATTGACTCAGCCGAAGGGAGGTTATTGAGCGCCCTGCAGAATTACCGGCTGGCCCAGAATTCCGAAGACAGTGTTTACAACATCGTTAAGGCAAACCAGTTTGCCCAATTACAAATTGAATACGAAACGGAAGCCAAGGATAAGAACATCGAGCTGCTCCTGGCGAAAGACAAAGTGCAGATCGCGGAAATACGGCAGGCCGCTGCTACAAAAAACCTGACACTGGGTGGCATTGCCATTATGCTGATAGTGACGGCCCTCGTTTATAAACTATACCGAAATAAACAAAAAGCCAACAAGGCCATACAGGAAAAAAATCATACGCTCGAACAGCTGGTTCGGGATAAGGAATGGCTGGTTAAGGAGATTCATCACCGGGTAAAAAACAATTTCCATATCGTAGCAAGCCTGCTCGAGATTCAGTCGAGCTACCTGAAAAACCAGGAAGCACTTTCTGCTATAAAAGAAAGCAAAAACAGGATTCACTCCATGTCAATCATCCATCAAAAGCTTTACCAGAGCGAGACGCTCTCCACCATTCACATGCCCGAATACATTTATGAATTGGTAGAATACCTCCGTGAAAGTTATGGCATTCGGAAAAACATTGGGTTCTCTTTGCAGATTGATAAAATTGAACTGAATCACGCCTCGGCAATAACCCTGGGACTGATCTTAAACGAAGCCATTACCAATGCTATAAAGTATGCGTTTTCGAGCACGCAGGATGGGTTAATTTCAATTTCATTAACGCATATTTCTGAGTCGCAGTTATTAATGACCATATCCGATAATGGGCGCGGATTACCTACTGATTTCGATTCGCGTAAGGGTGCCTCTATGGGCATGGAACTGTTGCAGGGCCTTACCGACGACCTGGGTGGCAGCTTACAGATTGAGAACAAGGAAGGAACGCATATACGCATCATTTTCAGCTATGTAAATGCAAAAGAATCCCTGGCCAAAGCCTAAACCCGCAACGAACCCCTGAACCCCCTCGCCGCATAATATGAATCGGCACCATTGTGATAAATAAACACCGCATTGTAGCGGCGATCCCCAAACAGCGCACCGCCGAGTTGGCGAATCTCAGGCGGAGTTTTTATCCAGCTCGATGTTTTGGTGTCGAAGCTGCCGAGTGTCTGCAGGTAACGGTATTCTTCTTCATTCAAAATGGTGATGCCCATTTCTTCGGCCATATTGAGGGCGCTGTCGGCGGGCTTGTGTTCTTTTCTTTTTTCGAGCGCCTCGTGGTCATAACAAATACTGCGGCGGCCTTTCGGACTTTCGGGCGAGCAATCATAAAAAACATACTCGTCGGTGCTTTTATCGTAAGCCACTACATCGGGCTCGCCTTCGGTGGCTTCCATGGCGTTGAGCGACCAAAGCTTCGCAGGACTTGCTTCCAACCTCGACTGGATCTTTGCCCAGTCAAGGCCCTTATGACGCTGCATATTTTTTTCAAAACGCGCTTTCAGCGTTGCCAGAAGTTTTTTGCTTTCTTCGTCGGATAATTTTTTCTTACTCATAAAAAACTTATTGATTAGTCATCCAATCCCTTTCCACTCAAAATCTTTTTCAAATATTTTTCAATGCGTGCCTCGCGGGTTTTCGATTGTTTGGCCTGGGAAAAATAAAATAAGTAAGCTCTTTGTCGTCCCGGCGTCAATGCATAGAACGCTTTTCTTAATGCCGCGCTTTTATCGAGACGCTTTTTAAATTCTTCCGGCACTTCAAAGTCGGAAGTCTTTTTCAATTCTACTTTCAGTCCCGCTTTCTCCACTTCAACAGCTTCGAAGATATAGCTTTTGATCACTTTCCTGAGAGTAGTGATTTCCTTTACATGGGTAAATCTGATTTGCCGGGCCGATTGCACATTCTTTGTTTGTTGCACCAATATACCTTCGGGATCATTCAGCAAGGCGCCTTTGAAAAACAGGTAGGCGCAGTAATCCTTGAAGGTATGTATCAACACCACATTCGCTTTGTTGTAAGTGTAGCAGGGGCAACCCCATTTCAACTCTTCGTTAAGCCCACAACCGAGCGCGATTTCACGCATCAGCTCAATTTCTTTTTTCCACTTATCGGCCTTTTGAAAATAAAAATCGACACGAGGGTTCATAATGATAAGGTTTCTCCATTTCATAATTTATCATTTTGGTTTTTGCAATAGTTCCTGCAGGCGGTTATGCGCCATATTGAGGCCAAACTCGAAGGGTAGTTTCAGCATCTCATCGCGCTGGTGTGCCGAGCGGTAGATGAATTGCATGGTGAGCTTGCTGGTGTCTTCGGTCAGCGCTTCAAAGTCGAGGTATTCGAGTGTGACTTCAAAAGGCGAGTTTGACATTTCAAAAGTGCGGATGATCCTTTTGTCGGGGATCACGTCGTGTATGGTACCGCCGGCAATGAGCACCACGTTGCCCGATTTGTCGGTGGTCTGAAACTGCCAGGCGCCGAATTTCCTGATATCGAATTGCAGCGTTTTGGTGGTACCATATTCGTGCGACATCCACTCTTCGAATATCTCGCGGTCGGTATGCGCTTTGAACAACAGGTGAACCGGCAAATTGAACTCACGGGTGATCAGCAGATCCTGTTTACCGGGCTCGGCCTGAATTTTTGTTTTGCGTTCCATGTGGTTATTTTTTGTTTTTATATTTCTTCATGATGGCCTCCATCTTGTTGAACCGGTCGTCCCACAACTTGCGGAACGGCTCAATAAAATCCGCAACCTCTTTCATTTTTTTTGCATTGAAGTGATAGTAAATTTCACGTCCCTGTTGTTCAGGTCTCAGCAGTTCACATTCTGTGAGTATCTGCAAATGTTTCGAAACGGTAGGTCTTGCCGTATCGAAGTTGGCGGCTATGGCGCCTGCGGTCATCGACTGTGCGGCTACCAGCGTCAGTATCGCCCTGCGTGTGGGGTCTGCTATGGCCTGGAAAACATCTCTACGCGTGATCATTATGTAGCTATTTGACTACAAATATACGTGTAGTTATTTGGCTACGCAATTTTTTTTGTTTCGGAACCTCAAACCCTTCACCCCTAACCTCCTGACAATCAAAATTTCCTCTGCCATAAAAACTTTCCCCAAAAAACTCCCCTTCCCTTAATTTTACAGCCTATTCGAAACGCCTATGCCGCAAGACAAAAACCGTCAATTTCTTGACTTTGAACAGCCTATAAAGGAACTTTTTGAGGAGATAGCAGACTTGAAAGCAAGGCAGGAAAAAAGCAAGATCGACTTGAGTGATTACGTCAGGAAGTTGGAAGACCGTGTTATAGAGACCCGCAAAGCCATTACTCAAAACCTCACACCCTGGCAGAAAGTACAACTTAGCCGTCACCCCGACAGGCCTTATACCATGAAGTATATTTCGAAGATGACCACCGATTTTGTGGAACTCTTCGGCGATCGCAATGTGCGCGACGATAAGGCGATGGTGGGTGGTTTTGCTTCGCTCGATGGCCAGACGGTGATGATTGTGGGGCAGCAGAAAGGCATCAATACCAAAGCAAGACAGCTCCGCAATTTTGGTATGGCCAACCCTGAAGGTTATCGCAAGGCTCTGCGGCTGATGAAGCTGGCCGAAAAATTCAATAAACCTGTTATCACGCTGATTGATACGCCCGGCGCCTATCCCGGCCTGGAAGCCGAAGAAAGAGGCCAGGGCGAAGCCATTGCCCGCAACATATATGAAATGATTCGCCTGAAAGTGCCCGTAGTATGTGTCATCATCGGCGAGGGCGCCTCGGGTGGTGCCCTGGGTATTGGTGTGGGCGATCGCGTGTATATGCTCGAAAACACCTGGTACACGGTGATCAGTCCCGAAAGCTGCAGCTCCATCTTATGGCGCAGCTGGGACCAGAAAGAAAAAGCGGCTGAACAACTCAAGCTCACCGCCGATCACATGTACGAATTCGGCCTCATCGACGGCATCATTCCCGAACCTGTGGGCGGCGCTCACTGGGATTATACCGAAGCCGCCAACCTGCTGAAGCCTTACCTCATCAACGCCATCAACGAACTCAAACAAATGGATCCCGAAGAGCGCGTAAGAAAAAGGATCGAGAAATTTGGCAAGATGGGCTTCTGGGAGGAGCTGCCGGCGTAAATGCCGGAAGGGAGACGGATGTCGGGTGTAGCGTGTGGAGTCTGAAGAACCCCGCGCCCTTACACCCGAAACCGGAACGCATCCTGCGTTTTTTTGCCGGAAAAAATTTGTTTGCATACCAAATGCTGCCTATTTTTGGTCTCGTTGTGAATTGCATAAAGAAACATACAAAGCGTATAAAGAAACATTCCATTACCTGGGAAGGTTGATGAATTACTCTTGTATGTAAAACATATAATGCCTTCCTGGAACAGGAAGGCTTTTTTTATTAATAACAATTATCATTCATGTCGCTTCGCCAACATTTAACCGGTACGGGTGTGGCCCTGGTCACACCATTCAAATCAAATTTCGACGTTGACCTGGAAGCCCTAGGCAGGGTAATCGATCATGTCATCAGCGGTGGCGCAGATTATGTCGTCACTTTGGGCACCACTGGTGAAACACCCACGCTCAGTAAGGAAGAAAAGATTGCTATTATTCAATACACCTACGAAAAGGTAGGCGGCCGCGTGCCCGTAGTGGTGGGCGCCGGCGGCAACAATACCGCCGAGTTAGTAAGGGAACTGGATATATTACCGCTCGATAAAGCCGTGGCCGTATTGAGTGCAAGTCCGTATTACAACAAACCTTCGCAGGAAGGATTGTACCAGCATTATAAAACTGTAGCGGCCGCATCGCCGAAGCCGGTAATCTTGTATAATGTACCTGGCAGAACCGGCCGCAATCTGGCTGCATCCACAACGATACGCCTCGCGCGCGAGGTGGAAAATATCGGCGGCATTAAAGAAGCCAGCGGCGATATGGCGCAGTGCATGCAGATACTGCGCGACAAACCGCAGGATTTCCTGGTGGTGAGCGGCGACGATGCACTCACGCTTCCACAGATTGCCTGCGGTATGGAGGGTGTGATCAGCGTGGCAGCCAATGCGCTTCCCAGGCCATTCACTGATATGGTGCGCGCCGCGCTGAAAGGAGATTTTAAAACGGCCAAAAAATTAAACGACCCGCTGATAGAGGCTTACGATCACATGTTTGTTGAAAATAATCCTGCCGGTGTAAAAGCATTCTTAACCGAACTTGGTCTTATCGAAAATAATCTTCGCCTGCCCATGGTGCCATTGAGTACTGAAGTGCATAGTAAGGTGAAGAGGTATTTAGAGAAAATGCTTCAGGCGGTATAAGTCACGCCTTCTAATGCCAGGCTGGTATTGGGAAATACTTCGCGGGCTTCCTGTTCAAATTGTTCCAGCTTATCGTACTTGGAACTGAAGTGGCCGATGAGCAATCGTCCCACCTTTGCGTTTTTCGCTATGCATGCTGCCTGCGTGGTGGTGGAGTGGAAACGAAGCGCTGCGCGTTGCTCCAGGTCTTTCAGGTAAGTAGCCTCGTGATAAAGCATGTCTACGCCTCTCACTTTATCCACAAGACTTTCGTCGTACACGGTATCGGCCGCATACACGTATGATTTGGGTTTGGGTGCTTCGATAGTCACCCATTCATTTTTGATCACTTCGCCTTGTTTATTCACGTAATCTTCGCCCCATTTCAAACGATCGAAAAATGCGGCGGGCACACCGTGTTCAACAGCTTTTTCAGGATTTACTTTGCGCGGTGCCCTCACCTGGTCGAAACGGAAACCCCAGCAGGGAATGCGGTGACGCGTGGTAAAACAACTCACTTTAAATTTATCGTGCTTCACCAGCACGCCCTCTCCATCCAATGGATGAAAATGTAATTTATAGGGCAGCACATTGGCTGCGGCTTCGAGTTGAAGATCGAGTATTTTTTGAAGCGGCGCGGGTGCAAACAAATGCAGCTCATTTTCGCGGTGCAGCAGGCCCATGCTGTGCAGCAGTCCCGATAAACCGAAATAATGATCGCCGTGAAGATGTGAAATGAAAATATAGTTGATACGGCTCCAGCGTATGCGATAGCGGGCCAGTTGTTGCTGCGCGCCCTCGCCACAATCTACCAGGAACAAATGATCGTCAAGCGTCACCACCTGTGCCGTAGGATGCCGGTCAAAAGCCGGTAGGGCCGAATTATTCCCCAGTATGGTGACAGCCAGCATTGATTAAAAACACATTTTTATTTTAAGGACGATCGGCGACAGTGTTCTGTCATATTGATTGGCAAAATACAGAAAACCGGCGTGTTTTTCACTGAATCATTAACGATAATCAGTAACGTTGGATTGTGCGAAGAATGGAAGACTTATAACTTTCACCAAATAAGTTAAGGTGGATCAGCAAAGGGTAAAGATTACACACTTCCCATTGCTCATGGTAATTGGGGGGAAAAGGCCTGCAAGCCTTATAGCTCTCATAAAAAAGCGGGTCGAAACCGCCAAAAAGGGTAGTCATACCCAGGTCTATGGCAGGGTGCCCGAAGTAAACCGCAGGGTCTATCAATACCGGGCGGCCACGGCGGTCGCATAAATAATTGCCACTCCAGAGATCGCCATGCAGCAGGGAGGGTTCTGTTAAGGGAAAAATATCGTGCAGCCTGGGGTATAGTCTTTCAAAAACTGCGGCTTCCTTCGGTTTCAGCAGGCCTGCATCAAGGGCCATCCGTATCTGCGGCTCCAGGCGCTGATGGATAAAGAATTCGGTCCAGCTTTCGGCGCGTGTGTTTGTCTGAACCAGTGCGCCCATATAGTTGTCAGCATCCAGGCCAAAAGTTTTTTCCTTCACATCGTGTAGTTGCGCCAGTTGTTCGCCGAATAATTGCCAGAAAGATGATGTTCTGCTCCCCTGCTCTATCCACTCCAAAACGAGTATTTGTGTATCGTCCGTAACGGTGCAGGCAATTACCGAGGGAATGCGAATAACCTGCTGGCGCTTCAGCAATTCAAGTCCTTGCCTCTCTGCTTCGAAAAGCCCGGGAAATTGAACCGCCGAATTGATTTTGCAGAAAAATAAATGACCGTTATCCGTTTCAATCTTATACGTGTCGTTGATGGAGCCGCCGCCTACGGGCTGCAATTTCACCGATGAAGTGGCTGTGCCCGTTTCATTTTTCAACAATTCGATAATATGCTGCCTGAGGGAGTTGCTGATCATATCCTGGCGGTGACTACATAACCGGGAAGCAATTCTTTGCATTCATGCAGGAAGCGACCCTTATTGATCGCTGCAGTGCCCACTTCTTCGCACACGAGTCCGCCCGCAATATTAGCCATTTCGGCCATCAGCTGCACATCGCGCGTAGCGGCATACACCAAAGATGCCACGGCAATCACCGTATCGCCCGCACCCGATACGTCTGCAATATTGCGCAGGTGAGAAGGTATAATACGGGATTCTTTATTGTCGTGATAATAGACTCCTTTTTCTGAAAGCGTGATGAAAGATATCTCGTGATGCAGGTGCTGCTGCAGTTTGTGATGGATATCATCCAGCACGTCGCGGTTTACATCGTCCACCAACAGGTTCAATCCATCCTTTACTTCTTTCAGGTTGGGCTTGAAAATATCTACCTGCTTATATGTGAAGAAATTTTTTCGCTTGGGGTCCACCGTGGTAATTACGCCTTGCTTTTTACACCACTCAATTACCGTCTTGATCACCCGCTCCGTCAGCACGCCCTTATTATAATCCTGGAAAATGATGGCGTGCGGTTTTTCTTTTTCGAGATACACTTTTACTGAATCCAGCAGCCTGGTTTCATCATCAGAGCCCAGTTCGCGCGTAATCTCGGCATCAAGTCGCATCATTTGCTGGTTGCGGCTGATGATGCGTGTCTTGGTAGTGGTGATGCGCGAAGGAAGTTCCAGTATATGATCGGTGTTGATATCGTGATCTGAAAGCAATGATTTCAGGGTGATGGCATTATCATCCGGGCCTACCACTGAAAGCAGCGCAGCATTGGCGCCCAGGCTTGCCAGGTTCAACGCCACATTGCCCGCGCCACCCATACGGTTTTCTTTTCTGTCGAGCGCCACTACCGGCACAGGCGCTTCCGGCGAAATTCTGTCCACATGTCCCCACCAGTAAGTATCGAGCATCACATCACCAATAACGCCCACTTTAATTCCCGCAAAACGGGCAAAAAGCGTTTCAAAATCTATCTGGTTCATGAGGCAAATTTAGCTTATACTTTGCTTCTTATTGCTCATGGCAATGAAATATACGGGCACACCAGCCAGCACAATGCCCAGTCCCCACAAAGAATAAGTGGGCTTGAAGCTTACGAGAAAAATACAGAACGTGAGCGCCAGTACGATGTAAACGATCGGCAACACCGGGTAGCCAAATGCTTTGTATGGACTTTCTATATCGGGTCTCTTTTTTCTCAGGATAAATATTCCGGTAATAGTGATAGCGTAGAACAGTACAGCTACAAACGCGATCATATCGAGCAGGTTGCCATAGCTGCCGCTCAGGCAAAGCACGGATGCCATCACACATTGCGCCCAGAGCGCCCATTGCGGCACTGCATTCTTGTTGAGCACACCCGCGGGTTTGAAGAATAATCCGTCTTTCGCCATTGAATAGTATACACGCGCGCCGGCAAGAATCAAACCGTTATTGCAGCCAAAAGTGGAGATCATGATCAGCACCGCCACGATGATCTGTCCTTCAGCGCCAAATATTTTACTGGCGCTGGCCACGGCCAGCCTGTCTTCCTGCGGATAGGCAATCTGTTCAATCGGAAGTGTGTTGAGGTACATCAGGTTGGTGGCAACATACAGTATGGTTACAATGAGCGTGCCCAGGAAGAGCGCAAGACCAATATTTCGTTTTGGATTTTTGATCTCCCCGGCAATAAAGGTTACGTTGTGCCAGCTGTCGCTGCTGAATATAGAGCCCACCATACCGGCGGCTATACCACCAATCAAGGCTACTCCGCTGATATCGGTCCAGCCTACGGGCACCATACCTGCATCGCCCACACCCAGGTCTTTTCGTGCATGCCAGGGATCGCTCCAGTTGACAGCCCAGAAACTATCTTTCGCCAGCAGAAATCCAAACACAATCAGGCCAAACAGCGCGATCAGTTTCGAGAGCGTGAAGGTAGTTTGAATGATCTTACCCTCTTTCACACCGCGTGTGTTCACATAGGTCAATAAAATGATCAGCAAAATGGAAGTCAACTGGGCCGCGGAAAATTTGAAGGAAGGATTATCAGGATCGCCGATACTCCACAGAATATTTGTTTCGCTGAGCGCGGGAAATATATATGCAGAAAATCTCGCAAAGGCCACGCCTACGGCGGCGATGGTGGCGGTTTGTATAACAGAGAAGAGACTCCAACCGTACAGGAAAGCCATCAGCGGATTATAAGCTTCTTTCAGGTACACGTATTGTCCGCCGGCGCGGGGAAACATGCCACTCAATTCACCATAACTCACAGCGGCGGTAATGGTCATAAAGCCGGTCACCAGCCAGCAGACCAGCAGCCAGCCGGGGCTGCCCACGTTGCGCATGATGTCGGCGCTGACAATAAAGATGCCCGAGCCGATCATTGACCCGGCTACAATCATAGTGGCATCCAGTAAACTCAGGGAGGGTTTAAATGAAGGATTTTGTTCGCTCATTATGGTTATAGATTGTGATCCCTGAAGATAAGGAAACGCGGGAACACATCAATTTTTCTTCTTGCTCTTATAGAGTTCGTTGAGACCGCGAACTACATCGGGTGTGATGTCGAAAAGGGTATCCTTGAAGTAGAGCAGGTTGCCGGGTTGGTAAGAAAAGATATAGGCATAGCCTTTTTCCTTGTTATAATCGGCCAGGAAAGTCTCGATTTCAGTATTGAGCTTTTTTAGCAGATCTACCTGTTTATTCTGCAATTCATTTTGAAGCTCCTGCTCGCGGCGGGCATAGTTGCGGTCCATGGTCTGCAGTTCGCGTTGCGCCCTTTCGCCTTCTGCCTGGGTCATGTTCTCACCTTTCTTCTGCAGTTCGGCAATATAATTCTGGTAACGTGTGCGCAAAGCCTGTAGCTCGGCGGCCATGGTCTGTTCGGTTTTTTTCAATTCTTCAATGGCATCTTTATAATGTTCATAGTTGGTCTGCAACGAATCGATATCGAAATAGGCAATGCGGAAATCATTGGCAGCAGTGGTATTCTCCAAGGCGTTTGATGCCTTTTTTCCTTGCTCTTTATTAGAGAAATAGAGAAAATATAATACGCCAACTAAAACGAGAGACAGTACGCTTAATACAGTAGAAATTTTATTCATCAACGCCTTTTTTGCAATATATAGCCTTAAGATTGAAGAAAATTGTTAAAAGTTTTAACAATCGCGGATTGTTCGGATTGCCAGGATTTCAATCGCGGATTTTGAGGGATGACGCGGATTACGCGGATGATTTTTTGTGATATGTATTAAAAAAAGTAGGAAGCTTTATCACTTCCTACTTTGAATTATTTGTGTAATCAGCGGAATCCTTTTAATCCGTGATAATCACTATTCGTCTTCGTCGAAGCTCATGGCTTCACGAGTGGTTTGCAACAACTCGTATTCCTCCTTGCTACCAACAATCATGTTCTCGAAGTCACGGAGACCTGTACCAGCAGGTATCGGGTGACCGGTGATCACGTTTTCTTTCAGGCCGAGCATCTCGTCGGTCTTACCCTGGATAGCTGCGGATGAAAGCACCTTGGTAGTTTCCTGGAACGAAGCGGCCGATATCCAGCTTTGTGTACCCAGCGAAGCCTTCGTGATACCCAGCAGTACGGGGTGCGAAGTAGCGGGATTGGCATCGCGGAAATCAACCAGCTTTTTGTCGTTGCGACGCAGCAGGGAGTTTTCTTCCCTGATTTCGCGCAGGCTTACGATCTGGCCGGCACGCAACTTGGTGCTGTCGCCCGGATCGGTAACCACTTTCTTATCGAAAATCCAGTCGTTCTCTTCGTTGAATTCAAAACGATCCACCAGGTCTTCCTCGAGGAATCGGGTATCGCCCGGATCCACAATTTCAACCTTCTTCATCATCTGGCGCACGATCACTTCGATGTGTTTGTCGTTGATCTTTACACCCTGCAGGCGATATACTTCCTGGATTTCATTCACCACATACTCCTGCACTGCAAACGGACCTTTGATAGCGAGGATATCACTGGGTGATACCTGTCCGTCAGACAACGGAGCGCCCGCTTTGATGAAGTCGCCGTCCTGTACCAGGATCTGGCGGGTCAGCGGCACCAGGTATTTCTTCACCACGCCATCTTTGGCCTCCACGATAATTTCGCGGTTACCACGTTTGATGGCGCCGAATGATACCACACCGTCAATTTCGCACACAATAGCGGGGTTGGCCGGGTTACGAGCTTCGAACAACTCGGTAACGCGAGGCAGACCACCGGTAATGTCGCGCTGCATGCGCAGCGTACGCGGTATTTTAACCAGTACCTGGCCTGCAATCACTTCTTCACCTTCGTCGATGGTGATGTGCGAGCCCACGGGCAGGTTGTATTGTTTTACTTCTTTACCTTCTACAATCAGTGTCGGGATCTTGGTCTTATCTCTTGTTTCGATAACCACTTTTTCGCGGTGACCGGTTTGTTCGTCGGCCTCTTCGCGGTAAGTGATACCCTCGATCACGTTTTCAAATCGGATAGTACCGGAGATTTCAGCAACGATTACGTTATTGAACGGGTCCCAGGTACAGATCAGGTCGCCCTTCTTCACCTGCTGGCCATCTTTCACATACAGCGTAGAGCCGTAAGGAATGTTCACTACGTTCAGCAGGCGGTCGTTCTTCACGTCCATGTTACGGATTTCACCTGTACGACCGATTACCACCTGTACTTCGTTGCCTTCATTGTTTTTGGTTGTTACGGTACGCAGACCATCAAACTGCATGGTTCCATCGAACTTGGCAGTGATAGATGATTCTACAGAAGCAGATCCGGCAACACCACCCACGTGGAAGGTACGCAGGGTAAGCTGTGTACCAGGCTCACCGATCGACTGGGCAGCAATGATACCCACTGCATCGCCTTTCTGTGTGAGCTGGCCTGTTGCCAGGTTCTTACCATAACATTTCACGCACACACCGCGTTTGCTTTCGCAGGTGAGTACCGAGCGGATTTCCACAGTCTCAATGCCAGCTTCTTCAATTGCCTTACCGATTTCTTCTGTAATCAGTTCGCCGGCGGCAACCAGCAGTTGCTCGGATTGCGGATGATATACGTCGTGGAGCGATGTACGTCCGATAATACGATCGTACAGCGGCTCTACTATTTCTTCATTATCCTTCAGCGCGCTGATGGCAATACCACGCAGCGTGCCGCAGTCTTCTTCAGTGATTACCACATCCTGTGCTACGTCAACAAGACGGCGTGTGAGGTAACCGGCGTCGGCTGTTTTAAGCGCCGTATCTGCCAAACCTTTACGCGCACCGTGTGTAGAGATGAAGTAATCCAACACGTTCAGACCGCCTTTGAAGTTGGAGAGGATCGGGTTTTCGATGATCTCAGATCCGGTAGAACCTGATTTCCTCGGTTTCGCCATCAATCCCCTGATACCGCAAAGCTGTTTGATCTGTTGTTTAGAACCACGGGCACCGGAGTCAAGCATCATGTACACAGAGTTGAAGCCCTGTTTGTCATTGGCCAGCTCGCGGATCAGTGTTTCTGTGATGCGGGTATCCACGCGGCTCCAGATGTCAACGATCTGGTTATAGCGTTCGTTGTTGGTGATGAGACCCATGTCGTAGTTGTCCCACACCTCAGCCACTTCACCTTTAGCCTGTTCCAGCACATCTTCCTTGATGGATGGAATGATGAGGTCGTTGATGTTGAACGACAGACCACCGCGGAAGGCCATACGGAAACCAAGTTGTTTGATGTCGTCAAGGAACTTGGCAGCCTTGGGCACATTGGTGATGGTGATGATATCACCAATGATTTCGCGCAGGTTCTTTTTGGTGAGCAGCGCGTTAATATATCCTACTTCTTTCGGCACGAATTCATTAAAGATTACGCGGCCTACAGTAGTTTCTACCAGTTTTCTTTGCAGAGAGCCATCGGGCTGTCTTACGTTCACCCTCACTTTAATATGAGCGTGCAGTTCTATCTGGCCCTCGTTATAAGCGATCAGCACTTCTTCAGGACTGTAGAATGCCTTGCCCTCGCCTTTTACTTTTTCTGTCTCAGTTGACTTCTTACCCTTGGTGATATAATACAGACCCAACACCATGTCTTGTGAAGGCAGCGTGATGGGCGCACCGTTTTGCGGGTTAAGAATGTTGTGAGAAGAAAGCATCAGCAGCTGTGCTTCCAGTATGGCCGCGTTGCTCAGCGGCACGTGTACGGCCATCTGGTCACCGTCGAAGTCGGCGTTGAACGCAGAACATACGAGCGGGTGCAGCTGTATGGCTTTACCTTCAATCAGCTTGGGCTGGAAGGCCTGGATCGACAACCTGTGCAGTGTCGGGGCACGGTTGAGCAATACCGGGTGACCTTTCAATATATTTTCAAGGATATCCCACACAACAGCTTCTTTGCGGTCCACCAGTTTGCGGGCGCTCTTTACTGTTTTTACAATACCCCTTTCAATCAGTTTGCGGATGATAAACGGCTTGAACAGTTCGGCCGCCATATCTTTTGGCAGACCGCACTCGTGCAGTTTCAGTTCGGGACCAACCACGATTACTGAACGGCCGGAGTAGTCAACGCGTTTACCGAGCAGGTTCTGACGGAAGCGGCCTTGTTTACCTTTCAACACATCGCTGAGTGACTTCAGCGCGCGACCACCTTCGGCTTTCACCGCATTTGATTTACGCGAGTTGTCGAACAGCGAGTCAACGGCTTCCTGCAGCATACGTTTTTCGTTGCGCAGGATCACCTCGGGCGCCTTAATCTCCAGTAGTCTTTTCAGACGGTTGTTGCGGATGATCACGCGGCGATAGAGGTCGTTCAGGTCAGATGACGCGAAGCGGCCGCCATCCAGCGGAACCAGCGGGCGCAGTTCCGGCGGAATTACCGGGATGTATTGCATCACCATCCATTCAGGACGGTTGGTGATACGATGGTTAGCATCGCGGAATGCTTCTACCACGCTCAGGCGTTTCAACGCATCGGCTTTACGCTGTTGCGAAGTCTCTGTAGCGGCAGCATTACGCAGTTCGAAAGAAAGTGCATCCAGGTCGATGCGTGCCAGCATATCGTGCACGGCTTCCGCACCCATCTTGGCGATGAATTTCTGCGGATCGTCATCGGGCAGATACTGGTTTTCTTTCGGCAATTGCTCTAATATTTCGAGATATTCTTCTTCAGTCAGCAGGTCGCCGGCTTTCTGGCCATGCTCTTCGCGGATACCGGGCTGAATTACTACATAGCGTTCGTAGTAAATGATGGTCTCGAGCTTTTTACTGCTCACTCCCAGCAGGTAACCGATCTTGTTGGGAAGAGATTTGAAATACCAGATATGCACCACGGGCACTACCAGTTTGATATGGCCCATGCGTTCGCGACGCACTTTTTTCTCCGTTACTTCCACACCGCAACGGTCGCACACGATACCCTTATAACGGATACGCTTGTACTTACCGCAGGCACACTCATAGTCTTTTACCGGACCGAAGATGCGCTCGCAAAACAAACCATCGCGTTCGGGTTTGTAAGTACGGTAGTTGATGGTCTCGGGCTTCAGCACTTCACCATAGCTGCGTTCCAGTATGGTGTCGGGCGAAGCGAGGCCGATCGTGATTTTAGAAAATGTGGCTCTAGGACGATTATCTTTTTTGATAGCCATATTTTAGATTGAAGATTTTAAATCAATGATTTTGGTTTCGGGTTCCGGGTTGGGTGTTGCCGGTAAAAGAACCCTGAACATCCAACCCGAAACTCGGAACTATTCAAACTTGAGATCCAGGCCCAGGCCTCTCAACTCATGCACCAATACGTTGAACGACTCGGGTATGCCCGCGCGTGGAATATTATCACCTTTCACGATCGCCTCATAGGTCTTAGCGCGGCCGATGATATCATCCGACTTGATGGTGAGCAGTTCCTGCAGAATGTTGGAAGCGCCATAAGCTTCAAGCGCCCATACCTCCATTTCACCGAAACGCTGACCACCGAACTGCGCCTTACCACCCAGCGGTTGCTGTGTAATGAGCGAGTAGGGTCCGATAGAACGGGCGTGCATCTTGTCGTCCACCATGTGGTGCAGTTTGATCATATAGATCACACCCACCGTAGCTTTCTGGTGGAAGCGCTCGCCGGTTTCTCCGTCATACAGGTAAGTATGGCCAAAGCTCGGCAGGCCCGCCTTATCTATGTATTGTGCTATCTCTTCTGTAGTGGCACCATCGAAGATCGGGGTGGCGAACTTGATACCCAGTTTCTGACCAGCCCAGCCGAGAACAGTCTCATAGATCTGTCCCAGGTTCATACGGCTCGGTACGCCCAGCGGGTTCAATACAATATCCACCGGTGTACCGTCTTCCAGGAACGGCATGTCTTCGGCACGAACGATCTTGGCAACGATACCTTTGTTACCGTGACGGCCGGCCATTTTATCACCCACTTTCAGTTTACGCTTAACAGCCAGGTAAACTTTAGCCAGTTTCAATACACCGGCGGGCAATTCGTCACCGATTGAAATGTTGAACTTCTCTCTCTTATATCTTCCGAGTTCTTCGTTGTATTTGATATTGTAGTTGTGCAGCAGAATGTTGATCTGGTCGTCCACAACCGGATCGCCTGTCCAGTTCAACGGGTTCACATTCTGGTAATCGATAGCGGCCAGGTTCTTGGCATTGAACTTAGCGCCTTTAGCGATCTGCACTTCCCCGAAGTTGTTGTTAACACCTGCAGAGGTTTTGTCTTTCAGCAAGGTCTGCAGTTTGTTCAGCAACAGTTCTTTCAGCTCTTCTACATTCTTCTCATGAATCTTTTCCAGTTTTTCCAAAGCCGCTTTCTCGCGGATCTTGGCGTTCTTGTCTTTTTTCGCTCTCTGGAAAAGTTTTTTACCAATTACCACACCCTCTACTCCGTTTGGTGCTTTCAGTGAAGCGTCTTTTGCATCGCCGGCTTTGTCGCCGAAGATGGCGCGCAACAGTTTTTCCTCGGGGGTGGGATCGCTTTCACCTTTAGGTGTGATCTTACCGATGAGGATATCGCCTTCTTTAATGGCGGCGCCCAAACGAATGATACCATTTTCATCGAGATCTTTGGTGGCTTCTTCCGATACGTTCGGAATATCGGGTGTCAGTTCTTCTTCACCCAGCTTGGTATCGCGCACTTCCAGTTCATATTCTGAGATATGAAGTGAAGTGAAGAGGTCTTCGCGAACCACGCGCTCATTGATCACAATGGCATCTTCGAAGTTGTACCCTTTCCAGGGCATGAATGCTACTTTCAGATTGCGGCCCAAAGCAAGTTCTCCCGCCTGTACTGCATAACCTTCTGTCAGGAAATCGCCTTGCTTAACGCGCTGGCCTTTCTTAACAGCAGGCTTATGGTTGATACAGGTTTCCTGGTTTGTTTTTATAAACTTGGTAAGCTTATATATTTTAAGATCGTCTTCGAAGCTTACGAGACGTTCAGCTTCAGTACGGTCGTAGCGAACATGAATTTCAGCGCCGTCAACATATTCCACCACGCCATCGCCTTCGGCGAGAATCTGTACGCGGGCATCGCGGGCAGCCTTGCCTTCGAGGCCAGTACCCACGATGGGGTTTTCAGGACGGATCAGCGGTACTGCCTGGCGTTGCATGTTTGAACCCATCAGCGCGCGGTTGGCGTCATCGTGCTCCAGGAATGGAATCAGCGATGCGCTCAGACCTACGATCTGGTTGGGCGCTACGTCCATATATTCTACCTCATTCTTGTCGAGAATGGGGAAGTCGCCTGTCTGGCGAGAAATGATCTTGTCTTCTGTAAAGTTACCTTTATCATCCAGTGGGGCCGAAGCCTGCGCAATCTTGGCCACATCTTCTTCTTCGGCGCTCAGGAAAGTAAGCTTCTTGAGATCCACTTTTCCGTTTTCCACTTTATGATAAGGAGTTTCAATAAAGCCCATTTCATTGATCTTGGCGTGCACGCAAAGGGTGCTGATAAGACCAATGTTCGGACCTTCCGGTGTTTCGATAGTACACAGGCGGCCATAGTGGCTGTAGTGTACGTCGCGCACCTCGAAGCCGGCTCTTTCGCGGCTGAGACCACCGGGACCGAGCGCGGAGATACGGCGTTTGTGCGTGATCTCACTCAGCGGGTTGGTTTGGTCGAGGAACTGCGACAACTGTGATGTTCCAAAGAAGGAGTTGATCACAGAAGAAAGCGTACGTGCGTTGATGAGGTCAACCGGTGTGAACACCTCATTATCGCGCACGTTCATTCTTTCGCGGATGGTACGGGCCATACGGGCCAGGCCAACGCCGAACTGTGCATACAACTGTTCACCAACTGTGCGCACGCGGCGGTTGCTCAGGTGATCGATATCATCAATTTCCGCTTTGCCATTGGTAAGGCGCACGAGGTATTTGATGATTTCGATGATATCTTCCTTGGTCAGTGTTTTCTGATCAAGGGGTTGGTTAAGACCCAGCTTGCGGTTGATCTTGTAACGGCCTACTTCGCCGAGATCGTAACGCTTATCGCTGAAGAATAATTTATCGATAATACCGCGGGCAGTTTCATCATCGGGCGCATCGGCACCGCGCAACTGGCGGTAGATGTGCTGCACGGCTTCCAGCTCGCTGTTAGAAGTATCTTTGTTAAGTGTGTTGTAGATGATCGCGAAGTCGCCGCCCACATCTTCTTTCTGGATGAACACGCTTTTCACGTCCATCTCGCTGATCATATCAATGGCTTCTTCGTCGAGCACAGTATCGCGTTCCAGAACCACTTCATTTCTTTCGATGCTCACTACCTCGCCGGTATCTTCATCCACGAAATCTTCTACCCATGTTCTCAATACGCGGGCGGCAAGACGTTTGCCGATATATTTCTGGAGTGATTTCTTATCAGCTTTCACTTCATCGGCCATACCGAAAAGTTCCAGGATGTCCTTATCGGTTTCATAACCGATAGAACGCAACAGGGTTGTTACCGGGAATTTTTTCTTACGGTCGATGTACGCATACATCACGTTGTTGATATCGGTAGCAAATTCCATCCACGCGCCCTTGAAGGGGATTACGCGGGCGGAATAGATCTTGGTTCCGTTGGGGTGAATAGACTGTCCGAAGAACACACCGGGTGAGCGGTGCAACTGTGACACCACCACGCGTTCGGCGCCATTGATCACAAATGTGCCGCGGGGTGTCATATAAGGGATGTTTCCAAGGAACACATCCTGCACGATGGTCTGGAAGTCCACGTGCTCCTCATCGTTACAGCTCAGGCGCAGTTTTGCCTTTAAAGGAACGGCATAGGTAAGACCGCGCTCCATACACTCTTCTATCGTGTAACGTGGAGGATCGATAAAGTAGTCCAGGAATTCGAGCACGAAAATGTTACGGGTGTCCGTAATCGGGAAGTTCTCCTTAAACACTTTAAACAACCCCTCGATATTGCGTTTATCGGGTGTTGTCTCAAGCTGGAAAAACTCTTTAAACGACTGAATCTGGACTTCTAACAGGTCAGGAGCTTCTGCGAGATTTTTGATCTTTCCGAAGTTGACTCTGGTTTGCAGTTTTGTTGAAGACATATTGATTAAAACCGGTTTTTTTAGTTGTTCTTTTCCACATCTGCCTACAGACAATAATTATCCAAAAGAATTTGGTCCCCCGGAGACACGAATCCCCCAGAGAACCTGAATTCTCAACGAATTGTATTTGAGGCAGTTATGTGATTATGGCCTTGCAGCAACGTACCTCTCTCGAATTAGATTGTGAAAAATGGAGGGCAAAGGTAAGGAATAAAGGCTAAAAACCAAGAATTTATTCCATTGAGATGATTGAACCGGGAACAGGGAAAGTTGAAGGAGAAGGTTGAAGGAGACGGGCGCGTCGGGGACTGGATTTGAGTATGGAGGAAGCCTAAAACAGGCATCGGAGGAAAGCCAGGTGACAGTTGGGCCACCTATAGGAGAATTGGCCCACGGGATGCCTAGCAGGGAAAATGCCACGCTAATGATAGAACATTAAGGGGCAGTTTTAGGCTGCCCCTTAACATCCTATACCCTAAACCTGGCATCCGTCACACCCCCGGATAACCCGGATTCTGCGGCCTCAGATTCGGGTTGTTTTGCATTTCGAGGGTGGGCAATGGGAAAAGCAGGTGCTTTTCTTCCAGCACGGCGCCGCTCTCTACCAGCTTGTAGCCTACCAAAGGAACGAAGGTTTTGGTGTCGAAATCGTAGGCTTTGCGGAGGCGTACCATATCAAACCAGGTAATGCCTTCGTAGCAGAGCTCGTGCCAGCGCTCGATGAGGATGAGGTCGCGGAACGAGTCTTTGGTGAGGCTGCCGAGGGCCGGAGTGGCAAGACCAGCACGGTCGCGAATAGCTTTGAGGGCATCGTAGGCTTCCTGGCTCGGACCGCTGGCCTCGTTGCTGGCTTCGGCAAAAGTGAGCAGCACCTGGGCGTAGCGGATATTCATGCGGTTAAGGCCGCTGGTGGTGGTGCCCTTTTTACCAAATGTGCCATGGGCGTTCACGTCGAAGTGTTTGAAGATATAGGGTGCGCCCAGGTTTTTCAGGTCCTCATAGCCTTTGTCGTAATAAGACGTGTAGAAAAAACCTTCACGATCTTCCACTCGCTTGTCGCCGGCTTCGAATGTATTGACAAATGCGACGCTGGGCACGGTTGATCCGATTTCAGTATCATAAGCCGATACATCCTTAAAGTTAGGCAGCATGATCGCCTGCATGTCATTATTAGCAACACCACCCAGGTATTGAATCATGAAAATGTGCTCGCCAATGTTTTCTTTCGATTCATCGTGCAGCGAATGGTAATCGGGAAACAGGCTGAAGGCAGTACTTGCAATCACCTCTCCTGATTTCTGCGCAGCCAGTTGATAGTATTCCTGGCCTTTGTTCAATGGATGACCAGCCATGGTAAGATATACCTCAGCCAGCAACGACTTCACGGCACCCATCGATGCGCGGCCACTGGCATCGGTCATGGGCAGCCCCGAGTTTTCAGCCTCCTTCAGGTCGGTCACAATCTGGTCGTACACCGAGTCAACGCTGGTGCGGGAAGCATATACCTTTTCGTCGGTAGCGGAATAAATGGGCTCGGTCAGCAAAGGCACGGCGCCATACAACCGCACCAGGTAGAAATAAGACCAGGCGCGCAGAAACCTGGCTTCGCCCAGAATCCTGTTTTTCGCAGCCGCATCCATCTGGATACCTGGCACTTTATCAAGACAAAGATTTGCCTGTGCAATCACACTGTACAAACCATTCCACCAGTTGGCCACAAACACATTTTCACCATTATAGCTTAGGCCCAGCAGGTTGTTGAGGTCGGTATTCTGACCGGTTTCTGTACGGGCGGTACCGGTCACCATCTCCAGCATAGAGAAATTAGACGCGAATATACCCGCGCCACCTCCGATAAAACGCGTCTGCGCATAGGCGGCAGCGACAGCCGCATCGGCATGCCCGGGCAAGGTGTAGTAAGAATTGGGAGAAAGATTGGTGGGATCTTCATCCACTTCCACCATCCATTTTTTACAGGCCGTCTGCGCCATGGCCGCAACAGCCAGCAACGCGATATATAGTAGTCTGAAGTTTTTACTTTTCATTGCAAACATTTTTATGTGAAGCTTATAAACCAAGATTTACACCCAGCATATATACTGTCGGCTTGGGATAATCAAAAAAAGTCTGACCCTGCGCAAAGGCATCGCCATATGTAGATACTTCTGGATCATTACCCGAGTATTTGGTGCTCAGGAAAAAGTTTTGCGCAGAAGCGTATATCCGCAGGCGGTTCACGTGCAATCTCTTCAACACCGCTTCAGGGAAATTATATCCCAGCAATAGGTTTTTACCGCGTATAAAGCTGCCATCTTCAACCCACCACGAATCCACGTTGGTAACATAACCTGCCCTGGTATCGCGGATGGCGGCAATCATGGTTCTGCCTTCATTCTTGCCGGGCTGGTAGTGGTCCAATACCGATTTAAAGCTGTTGGCAATACCTGTTCTGTCCTCACCCGAGTGCTTGCTCTGGTTCAGCACATCATTGCCATACATGTAAGCTATTTCGAGCAGGAGGTCGAAATTCTTCCAGCGGAAACTGTTGACGAACGAGCCCCAGCCATCGGGGTTGGCATGACCGATAATGGTTCTGTCCAAATCATTGATGGCATAGTCGCCGTTAATATCAAGGTATTTCAAATCGCCGGGCAAAATGGGCTTGCCGCCGCGATAGCTGGCAAACTTAGCAGCCTCGTCTCTTTCAGCTTCTGTCCATACGCCGAGGCGCACCAATCCCCAGAACGAACCCACGGGTTCGCCCACACGAATAATACCCGTATTGGAGAGGAAGTTGGGGTTGCCCGAGAATATCGGTGCCGGTGTAGCCAGCGAAAGCACCTTGTTCCTGTTCATCGAAATATTGAAGCTGCTGCGCCATTCGAATTCGTTGGTGGAAATATTCACCGTGTTGATGGTAAACTCCAGGCCTTTATTCTCCATGCTGCCCACATTTCTCAAGATAGAGCTATAGCCGGTACTGCGAGGTAATGGCGCCTGCAGCAACATGTCTGTGGTTTTGCGATAATATAAATCAAATTCCACGTTGATCCTGTTGTCGAGCAGGCCCAGTTCAAGACCCACATCAGTCTGCGCCGTTTTCTCCCATTTCAATCCTGCATTACCCAGGCGGTTGGTGCCAATACCGCTGAAGCGCGCGTTATTGATAATGGCCGTGTAGGCGCCCAGCGAAGGATCAGAAAGGAAAGGCGAAACTTCAGAATTACCAGTCAGGCCATGACTCGCTCTCAGTTTCAGGTGAGAGATTACATTACTATTGGCCAGGAAGTTTTCCTCCGACGCAATCCATCCAACGGCCGCCGAAGGGAAGAAAGCGTATTTGTTGTCGTCGCCGAATTTTGAACTACCGTCCACGCGGCCCGTGAAAGTCACCAGGTATTTGTTTTTATACGCATAGTTCACGCGACCGAAATAAGAGTTGAAAGCAAACTGGCTTCTGTTGCTGCTCGAGGGGTTTTGCTGGCTGCCTGCGCCAAGGTTATTCCACTGGAAAAAGTCGGTGGAGAAATTCTGTGCGCTGGCGCCGGCAGAAACATAATTCGTGCCCTGCCATGAAAGACCGATCAGACCTGTTACGTCATGATCTTCATTGAAGGTGCGGTTGTAATTGAGGTAAGTTTCACTCGACCAGTAAATTTCCCTGTTATTGAAAATGCTGGCCACGCCATTTTGCTGCATTGAGATATTGTGCAGCGAGCGGCCGCTGTATTGGTTCTCTTGCCGCTGCACCACGCTTACACCCACCTGGCTCTTGATATCAAATCCTTTTCCGAGCAGAATGCGGATATAAGCTTCGCCCAATGTGTTCTGCACATTCAGCAGGTATTTTCTGTCGGTAAGAATATGCACCGGGTTCGATCCGCCCTCGGCGCCGGGGTAAAGATAGTTATCGCCCCAGGTGCCGTCGGGGAATTTTACCGGCATAAAAGGAAATGCTTCGGTAATCATGCGCACCGAGTTCAGGCCGCCTGTGCCCTGGTCAACCAGGTTTTCCTGTTGAAAGTTATAGCTGAGGCTACCGCCAATGCGCAACCATTCTTTTGGTTTCATATCGGCAGTGAAGCGGGCTGAGTAACGCTTCAGGAATGAATTCAGCAATAAACCATTCTGGTCGCGGTAGCCGAGAAACAGGCCATAGGTATTGCCATTGTTACCGCCGGTTACACTCAACTGGTGGTTTTGTCCCAGCTTGCTTTGCGTAGCTTCCCTGAACCAGTCGGTATCGTAAATCGGGTTGCCATTGGCATCGAAAAGCTCCGGCAGTTTTTTTCTTTTTTCCCTGGGGTCTTCAATAGCCGCGTAGTTGCCCGCGGCCCAGCCCGCCGGGTCGTAAATCTTGATATTATCGTAAGCCAGGTTTTCCAGCTCGATATATTCCCTTGCATTCAGCATGCGTACACGTTGGGGGCCGATGGTAGGAATGCTGAAATCACCATCATAAGTAACACGTGCGCCGCCGCTGGTACCACGCTTGGTAGTAATGAGCACCACGCCATTGGCGCCGCGCGCACCATAGATGGCGGTTGCCGAAGCGTCTTTCAAAACCTCCACCGAGGCTATATCGTTGGGGTTGACATAGTCGATGGAATTACTGTTCATGGTTTGATTGGCGATAGGCAGGTACACACCATCCACCACGTACAACGGGTTGTTGGAAGAATTGATGGAGCTGAAGCCGCGCACGCGAATTCGTGTTTGTCCACCAGGACGGCCCGAGTTGGTCGTTACCTGCACACCCGCGATGCGGCCCGAGATGGCTTCGTTGAGCGATGCTGCCGGACGTTCCTGCAGTTGCGCCGCCTTTACCGAGCCCACCGATCCCGTAAGGTCTCTTTTTCTTACCGAACCATAACCGATCACCACCACTTCGTTGAGGTTGCTGGAAGTGCTGATGGCAAGTTGCACATCAACGGTAGTGTTAGTGCCCACCGGCACTTCCTGGCTTTCAAAACCGGTGTGTGTAAAAATCAATGTCGCGTTTTCGGGTACACTTATGCTATAGTTGCCTTCTGCATCGGTTTGCGTACCCGTGCCCTGGCCTTTTACCTGCACCGATACGCCGGGCAGCGGCTGGCCATCTGTTTTGTTAGTGACTTTTCCCGTGATTGTACGGGTTTGTGCGAATGAGGTAATGGATAAGAGGACAAGCAAACTTAGAATGCCCGCACGTCCCAGGTTAAAGAACTGCATCATAGTTTTGGTTTTTGTTAGAGTATATTTTTTAATGAAACAGCGTTGCCTGTGGCAAAACCTTTCCGATGCGGCCATGCATACGCCCCATGGTATGTATGGGCAAAGCGGGTCTGTACCTCATGCTTACAAAAGCGTGAAGTATTCACGAGCGACGGAATCAGGGGGCTGAGTGCAAAGGATTATACGCCGAAGAATAGATAATCCTTCGCCTGTTCGCGTGGAGACGACGCGCATCTCACGCTAAGGGGTATCTGAACCAAAAATACTTATCTAAATCGATTTTGCAAATTTTTCATCGTCTTTCATGCAAGAAAAAATCGACTCGAAAACTTTAGTGAAGATGGAAGATTGAACAAGGAAGATTGAACAAGGAAGGTTGAACAAGGAAGTGGGCCAGGAAGCCCGGGGGCAGCAATGAAATTCCAAAAAGCAAAAGACAAATTCCAACCAGGCGCCCAAACAAAAATTCCAAACGAAGTACTCGTTTGGAATTTCTTATCTGGAATTTATCGGTTCCTGGTGCCTGATCATTGGAATCCATTTCAACCCCTCGCCCTCCCCTTCATTCTTCCCCGTTTACCCTTCCCTGTTCAATCTTCAATCTTCAACTCGTGCCCCGCACTACCAGCGAAGGCGATATCTCCACCTTAGTGTTGGTAACGCCGTTAGTCTTGCCGATCTGGCTCATGAGCAGTTCGAGGGCGGTTTTGGCAATTTCTTCCACAGGCTGGCGGATGCAGGTGATGCCGGGGGGGTAAAAACGAAACACATCATGATCGTCGAAGCAGATCATGGCAAGATTATCGGGGAGCTTATAACCGAGACGGTGAATGGTTTCAAGTCCAAGCAGGCCCAGGTAATTGGTAGCAAAAAATATAGCGTCGAGGCCGGGAGGACCGGAGATGAAATCACTGACCTGCGCAATGGCCCGTTCTCTTTCAAAATCGTAGTGGACGTAAAGAATGTGTTCTTCGGAAATATTGTGTTTCTGTAAACTGTCGCGGTAACCTTTCAGACGTTCCTGCATTTGCACCAGGTTCAAATCTACGGTGACGAACCCGATACGGCGGTAACCTTTTTCAATGAGGTGTTCCATGCCTTTGGTTACGCCTTCGTAGTTATTCACCAGCACATGCGGCACGTCGATGCCGGGAAAATAACTATCCATCAGCACCACGGGCTTTTTCGATTCAGCCAGGGCGCGGATATCTTCTTCCATACCGGGTGTAGGCGTCACGATATAGCCATCCACCTGTTGATGTCCCAGTATGCTTACGAGTTCATGTGCCTTCTGCTGCTGGTTCTCTGTGCTCGCATACACTACTTTGTAACCATGTGCGGCGGCTTCCACTTCAATAACGCGGGCAAATGAGGCGAAGAAATTTCCCGACATACTCTCTACGATGAGGCCCAGCATATTCGATTTGCCGGTACGAAGACTTACGGCCACCTGGTTGGGATGATATCCTTCGCGCCGGGCCACCTCAATAATTTTTTCGGCCAGCGCATTGCTGATGCGCATTTGCTTTGCCTTTCCGTTCAGCACAAACGAAACGGTTGAGGGGGAAACTCCGGCCAACCTGGCAATATCTTTAAGCGAGACTCTTTTCATGTTTGGTCAGGAAGAGGAAACGCTAAACTAACAAATAAGTTTAAATAAAAATCCCTTTCCGGCAAGCGGAAAGGGATCTATATCGTATAGTTCTGTAAATGATTACTGAACTTCTACTTCTGCACCTGCTTCTTTCAGTTTAGCAACCAGTGCATCAGCATCAGCTTTGCTAATACCTTCCTTAACAGGCTTGGGAGCGCCGTCAACCAGGTCTTTTGCTTCTTTCAGACCCAGGCCGGTGAGTTCTTTCACGATCTTCACCACGTTGAGTTTGTTAGCGCCACCGCTCTTCAGAATTACGTTGAAAGAAGTTTTTTCTTCAGCAGCGGGTGCAGCAGCACCAGCGCCACCACCAGCAGCAACAGCTACAGCAGCTGCAGCGGGTTCAATGCCATATTCCTCTTTCAGAATTTTGGCTAACTCATTTACTTCTTTTACAGTCAGGTTTACCAACTGTTCTGCGAATGATTTCAAATCTGCCATTTTGATTAAATTTTTCCCGCCTTCATAGCCTTATCAGGAGACTCCGGCGGAGGTTTAAAAAAATTTACCTTTATTTTTCCCGAAGGCCCGGGTTCCCAAAATTGGGTATTGATAGTTGATTGTTGATTCTTCTGCAAATATTTCAACAATCAATGCTCAATATTCTTACGCATTTGCAGCGCGATCTTCCAGCGCTTTTACAATACCAGCCAGTTTGCTGCCAGCGTTCAGGCCGCTGATAACATTCTTGGCGGGTGATTGCAGCAATCCGATGATTTCACCGATAAGATCCTGCTTGCTTTTCAGCGTGGTCAGCGCTTTCAGCTGATCGTCGCCCGAGAATACATCGCCATCTATGAAAGCTGCTTTCAGTACAGGCTTATCACCGTTGGTTTCTTTCCTGAAGCTGCTGATGATTACAGCGGGTTCTTTGGGGTTTTCGCTGAACATGAGCGCGGTAACGCCATGCAGTGCATCAAATACACCCGAATAACGTTCGCTGTCGATGCTTTCGAGCGCTTTGCGGATAAGCGTATTCTTAGCCACTTTCATTTCAACTTTCTTGTCGAAACAAACGCGGCGCAATTTGCCCACCTGCTCCACGGTCAAAGCCTCTGTATTGGTAACATAGAAGTTGTTGTATTGGGAGAATTTCTCTTTCAACACATCAATCACTTCGTTCTTTTCTTGCTTGGTCATAACGCAAAGTTTTACTGACGTTATAAAACGTTTAGTTCACTAATAATTTGGTATCAATTTCAATAGCAGGGCTCATGGAGCTTGCCATGAATACGCTCTTCAGGTATGTACCTTTTGCAGTAGCGGGTTTTGCCTTGATTATTGCATTGATCAGCTCGTGGCTGTTGTCGGCCAGTTTTTCGGGGCTGAAGCTTACGCGCCCGATGGAGGCGTGTACGATACCAGCCTTGTCAACTTTGAAAGCGATTTTACCGCCTTTTACTTCGTTAACGGCCGCTGCCACGTCGTTGGTAACGGTGCCGGTCTTGGGGTTCGGCATCAGGTTGCGCGGACCAAGAATTTTACCCAGTTTACCAATCTTCGGCATCACTGCGGGTGTAGCGATGATCACGTCCACATCTGTCCAGCCGCCTTCAATTTTCTGTACAAATTCGTCAAGACCCACATGGTCGGCGCCGGCTTTACGTGCTTCATCCTCTTTATCGGGTGTGCAAAGTACCAGCACTCTTTTGGTCTTACCGGTGCCATGAGGCAGGGTAACAGTACCACGGATAGCCTGGTCGGCTTTCTTGGGATCCACGCCCAGGCGTATGTGCAGGTCAACGGAAGCGTCGAACCTCGTAATGTTGATTTCCTTTACCAGGTTGGTAGCCTCCTTCAGTGAATAGGCTTTGTTTTTATCGATCTTAGCTTCTACAGCTTTTCTTTTTTTGGAAATTTTCGCCATTGTCATTCAGTTTTAATTCCCGGCCTGTGGGCACAGGACGTGAACAATTTAGTTTTCCCAGGGGGCTTTACCTTCAACTGTAATACCCATGCTGCGGGCGGTTCCGGCCACCATTTTCATGGCGCTTTCAACCGTGAAGCAGTTCAGGTCGGGCATTTTGTCTTTTGCAATAGCCTCAATCTGGGTCCAGTTCACTTTACCCACCTTATTGCGGTTAGGCTCTTTGGAGCCATTTTGCAATTTGGCAGCTTCCAGCAGCTGAACAGCTGCAGGGGGAGTCTTAATGACGAAATCAAAAGACTTGTCTGAATAAACGGTGATGAGTACTGGGAGCGTCTTTCCCATTTTGTCCTGCGTGCGGGCGTTGAATTGTTTGCAGAATTCCATGATATTAATACCCTTGGAACCCAGTGCAGGACCTACAGGAGGAGCAGGATTGGCCTGGCCGCCTTTTACCTGTAGCTTAACGTAGCCGGTAATCTCTTTTGCCATGTTTTACATTTTTTGGTTCAAGCGTTTCCCTGCCGTTGGGCGGGAAACTCCCAAATTCTATCGGCTTCCTTCATCAGCGCCGCGCCGGCCATTGACCAGCAGAACAATCTGACCCCGGAAGCCCCCGCCCGAGCCTCAGCGCGGACGGTCTTAAGAACTTAAAATTGGGGACGCAAAGGTAGGGAATGGGAATGATTAATCCAAGGGAGATTTTTGGGGGTTTCGGGCGATGCGTTTCGGGTTTGGGAGGTGGGGTTGAGAGGGAGGGGCAAGTCATGAGTGGCTCACCCGACAGGAGGGCCACCTGGTACCTGGCCGACCGAAGTTGTGACCGGGGTGACGCGCTGGGGTTTTGAGAGCAGGGAATTTCCGCTCTCGCCGCTCGATTTATGGGCGACTATATACCTTGATGCGGGCCGAAAGAATTGGTTAATGGTGTTGTGCGGTGCAGTGGCGAGCAACATGGATGCAACGTACACGTTTGGCGTGCGCAAACTTTTGCGAGTTTTTCATTTTTTGAATTTTTCTACGTAGCTTTTGCATTCAATTACAACACTTTTCCTAAAGAATTTTACCAACATCTAAAAACACAACAAACACTATGGCCAAAGCAAAGAAAAAGTCAGCTAAAAAGAAAGCTGCTCCAAAGAAGAAAAAAGCCGCTAAAAAAGCTGCCAAAAAATCTTCTAAGAAAGCAACTAAGAAGAAAGCTTCAAAAAAAGCGGCTCCCAAAAAAGCCAAAAAAGCTTCCAAAAAGAAAGCTGCTTCTAAGAAAAAAGCTGCACCTAAAAAAGCTAAGAAAGCCAAAAAAGCTGCAAAGAAAGCAACCAGGAAAAAAGCTGCAAAAAAAGCGGCTCCCAAAAAAGCCAAAAAAGCTTCCAGGAAGAAAGCTTCGGTTAATAAAGCCGCAGCAGCACCGGCTGCCGCCCCCGCTCCAGAACCAGAACCAGCTCCAGCACCAGAGCCCATCGTGGACGAAACAACCCCCGAGTCACCGGAACCGAGCCCCGAAGAGAATGGTGGCGGTAATACTTTCATGTAATAACATGAATACAAAAAATTGGCAAGTCCCGCCCCGGCGGGATTTTTTATTGACAGGTATATAACGTTTATATATAAACGCAAATATGAGTGGGGACAAAGAAGACTCGTCACCAAGAATACATCAAAGAGGCATAGCCTTACACTTTTCAGCCCGCTGCTTCACCTTTACAGCGGCACTGCACACATACTTGTTCACTGGTTTGGGAGACGCCGCGCCTTCGTTCCTGTTATCAATTTTTCCCAATCCACTCCCCCTCCCTGCCCAATAAAAAAGCCGCAGATGACTGCGGCTTTTCGGTATAAACAAATTTTACCAACAAACACTAACTCAGTTTCTCTACCTGCATGTAGTTCAGTTCTACAGGTGTAGAGCGGCCGAAAATCTTTACGGTTACCTTCAGTTTTTTCTTCTCGTCGTTTACTTCTTCAATAATACCATTGAAATCGTTGAACGGACCTTCGATGATCTTGATAGTTTCACCCACAATGAACGGTTCGCTCATGCTTACGCCGCCGGCTTCAGCCATTTCGTCCATTTTACCGAGCATTTTGTTGACCTCGGCTTTGCGAAGGGCTATGGGATTATCCTTGCCCAGGAAATGGATCACATTGGTGGTATTCTTTATAGCATCACGCAGATCGTCATTCAGCTTATTTTCCAGCACTTCGATCATCACATAACCGGGATAATAGTTCCTTTCGCGCATCACCTTCTTACCATTCTGCACCTTATAAACTTTCTCTACCGGCAGGAAAACCTGCTTCACGACATCGCCCCAACCGCCGCGGCTGATCTCTTTGTCGAGATACTCTTTCACCTTGCGCTCCTTACCGCTTACTACCCGCAGCACATACCACTTGGTTTCCGGTTGAGTTGTTGTAGTTTGATTTTCCATCTCGCAATTATGCAAATAGTGAATAGATTAAGTTGAGACCCGTCTGTGCCACCACGTCCATACCCCATACCACCAGGGTAATGATCACAGTTGCTACCAGTACAATAACGGTTGACTGCTGCAACTGTGCCCAGTTTGGCCAGGTCACTTTTTCCATCAGCTCTTTGTACGAGTCCCTGAAATAGTTTGCTACTTTAGTCATGACTTTCGTTTATCGGCACGGGCACCAGGATTCGAACCCGGATCAAAGGTTTTGGAGACCTCTATTCTACCATTGAACTATGCCCGTATGAATCAAAAGTCACCGGCCTTCGGGGAAAATCCTAAGACCAATGACTTTTGAGATATTGCAAAAATAAGGCTTTATTTCAAAATCTCGGTTACCTGTCCAGCGCCTACAGTACGGCCACCTTCGCGAATCGCGAATTTCAAGCCTTTTTCCATCGCGATGGGTTGGATCAGTTTAACAGTGAGGCTGGTATTATCACCAGGCATTACCATTTCTGTTCCAGCAGGCAGTTCTACTTCACCGGTTACGTCGGTAGTACGGAAATAGAACTGAGGACGGTATTTGTTGAAGAACGGAGTGTGGCGTCCACCTTCTTCTTTGCTCAGTACATACACTTCGCCTTTGAATTCGGTGTGCGGAGTGATGGATCCGGGTTTGCAGATAACCATACCACGACGGATATCCTTCTTTTCAATACCGCGGAGCAGCAGACCTGCGTTGTCACCAGCTTCACCTTCTTCCAGCAGTTTGCGGAACATTTCCACACCTGTTACGGTAGAAGTAAGCGGTTTTTCCATCAGACCTACGATTTCAACCGGGTCGCCCACTTTTACGCGGCCACGTTCGATACGGCCGGTAGCCACGGTACCGCGACCAGTGATCGAGAACACGTCTTCAACAGACATGAGGAAGGGCTGATCAACCGGCCGGGGAGGCAGCGGAATGTAAGCATCCACGGCAGCCATCAGGTCTTCAACGGCTTTCACCCATTTTTCTTCACCAGCCAGTGCGCCGGTAGCAGAACCTTTAATGATGGGTGTGTTGTCGCCGTCGAAACCGTAGAAGCTGAGCAGCTCGCGGATTTCCATTTCCACCAGTTCCAGCAGCTCGGGGTCGTCAACCAGGTCAACTTTATTCATAAACACTACCATGCGGGGAACACCCACCTGGCGTGCCAGCAGAATGTGTTCTTTGGTCTGAGGCATGGGGCCATCAGTTGCAGCCACAACTAAAATAGCACCGTCCATCTGAGCCGCACCAGTGATCATATTTTTTACGTAGTCAGCGTGACCGGGGCAATCCACGTGAGCATAGTGCCTGTTGGCAGTCTGGTATTCCACGTGCGCCGTATTGATCGTAATACCACGTTCTTTTTCCTCAGGAGCAGCATCGATTTCGTCATATTTCTTCGCTTGCGCAAGACCCGCTTTTGACAATATAGTGGTAATAGCGGCTGTCAGTGTGGTTTTACCGTGGTCGATATGACCAATGGTACCAACGTTAACGTGAGGTTTATCCCTCTTAAAAGTCTCTTTTGACATCGTTATCTTTTTTTAGTTGTGGATATACATTTTTTATAGCTATGATCTGAAAATTGGCATCTTCAAATCAATATTTCCGTTATTGAGCCGTTGATGAGAATTGAACTCACGACCTCTTCCTTACCAAGGAAGTGCTCTACCACTGAGCTACAACGGCTGGTAAAGGCTTGTGAGTTCATTTAAAACTCAACACCCGTCTTGAGCCGCCTTTGCCGGGGGCTGGGCGACTTTGAGCGGAAGACGAGGCTCGAACCCGCGACCTACAGCTTGGAAGGCTGTCGCTCTACCAACTGAGCTACTTCCGCTTATAATGACTTGAATATTCAACAATCAACAAAGAACGATCAAATATCCTTTCAATATCCTCATTCAAATTTCCCTGTTCAATATTCAATCTTCCGTTCGACTGGTGGGCAGGAGAGGATTCGAACCTCTGAAGTCGAAAGACAGCGGATTTACAGTCCGCCCCATTTGGCCGCTCTGGAACCTGCCCTTATTACGGTGACGAGTTTCGGGTCTCGGGTGTCGCGTTCCCAGGTTGATCAGCGTTTACAATTTGCAGGGCAACACGAAACACAGAACACGAAACCCGCTCACCGCGCTGGAGAGCCAGAGAAGGGACTCGAACCCCCGACCAGCTGATTACAAATCAGCTGCTCTACCAACTGAGCTACTCTGGCTTGTATTTGATCGGCCTCATCTGATTTCCCGCAGCTATCCTCCGGCAAAACAAATTGAAACTCAATTCTGTAAAGAACTCCCCAAAAGGATATTCGCATTTACCCTTTTTTTTGGGGAAGGCAAAGGTAACTGAATTTGTTAAATTCTAAAATTTTGCGTTGGAAATTTTTCTTTGTTTTCAACGCTTTACGTGGGAGATATAATAAAGAAGTGCCGAAAAGAAAAATCCGAAATTCGAAAAAGTTGTCAGAACCATTGATTTTCGAATTTCGGATTCACTATTTCCTGGTTATTTTATGCTATGCAGCCTGCTTTTCTTTTTTGCGTTTGATCTGGCTTACTAAAGAATCTAAAGCATTATCAAAAGATTCTTCGAATGATTTGGAGCATGATTTTACGAAAAACTGGTGACGGGGTACCTGCACCCGGATTTCTGCGATTTTGTCTTTGATGGTATGTACTACGTTATCGAGCTTTAAATACACATCGACCTTCACTATGCGGTCATGAAATGTGGTGAGCTTTTGAATTTTCCGATTAACATACTCGACGAGCTTGGCGTCTGCCGTGAACCGCACGGTCTGGATGTTAACATTCATAACAATCGCAATTTAAACTGTGAACAATAAAGAAAGAACTCAGGGCTTAACGCATCACTTCGGTTAAGCATAAAGGATGGGAAATTATTTACATAGGCTTAATGTTTTTGATCTTAATGAAGATAATGCAGAAAGGCTGCTTTTCCAAATAAAAAAACCCCTATTTTCAGGCCTTTGGATGCGCCTTTTTGTAAACGTCTTTCAGCTTCTCAATAGTATTGTGCGTGTAAATTTGTGTGGCTGCCAGGCTGGAGTGACCCAGCAGTTCTTTTACCGCATTCAGGTCGGCACCGTTGTTGGTAAGATGCGTTGCGAAAGTATGTCGCAACACGTGCGGACTCTTCTTTTCAATGGTAGTTACATTGCCTAAATATTGTTTTACCACGCGGTAAACATATTTCATGTAGAGTTTTTTCCCCTTCTCATTCACCAGCAGGTAGTTACTATCTGCATTTTCCAGCATCTTTCTTTTGTCTTCGATATACTTCCTTATCATCGCCGCCAGTTCCGGGCCCATCGGAATCACCCGCTCTTTGTTTCCTTTACCTAAAACCTTGATTGAATTCTTTATATCACTTTTAGAAATACTTACCTGGTTTTCGCGTAGGCTGACCAATTCAGCCAGTCGCATGCCGGTGTTGTAAAAAATCGCCAGCAGCAATCTGTCAGTCCTGCCCTTCCAGTCGCCAGGAAATTCCACATGGTTAAATAAAGTGCCGATATCCTTCTGCTCCACGTACTGCGGCAGGCGCTTGGGAATTTTGGGCGCCACAATGCCTGTCATGGGCGATTTTTCAATCGCTTCCTGCCGCAGGTGAAATTTAAAATAAGATTTCAGGGAAGATATTTTCCGGTTGATAGTCCTGGCACTATGGTCCGCCTCCTTCAAAGAAGCCAGCCAGCTGCGGACGATGGCGGTGGAAATGTCGGCAAGCCGGGCATCGGCCATACCCATACCCTCTTTTTCGTCGGACAGGAAAGCATAAAACTGCTCCAGGTCGGTGCGATAGGCCCGGATGGTATTTTCGGGATACCTTTTTTCGAACTTCAGGTATTCCAGGAAGGGTTGTATATCTGGATGGTGCGTATTGATATAGATACAAATAAAGATAGCTGCAAAACTAATCAATAGTCTTGCAGCTATCTAAATTATTTAGCTCTAACGAATTAAGCTTCGATCTGGCCGTTCTGCACTTTTTGCTTATACACAGCGCGCAAAATCTGGTTGCGGCGCTTTACTGACGGCTTGGTGTAAGATTGACGCTCTCTCAGTTGCAGCAATATCTTGGCCTTCTCAAATTTCTTTTTGTACTTTTTGAGGGCCTTGTCAATATTCTCGCAATCTTTCGAATCGATAATAAGCATATTGTATTTATACCTCCTTTGGTACTTTTTAGGGCTGCAAATATAGCGCGATTTTTTTAATAATCAAAGATCAGCACTTCGTTGTTACATTTGAGATCATGTTTACCGGCATAATTGAGACTACCGGCCGTATAGAGGCCGTACTGCCCACAGGCAGCAATACCAGTTTCTGGATCAGCAGTCCCATATCAAAGGAACTCAGTATAGACCAGAGCGTTGCGCATAACGGCGTGTGTCTCACGGTGGAAGAAGTGATGAACGACCGCCACCGGGTGACGGCCATCCAGGAAACCCTCAGCAAGACCACCCTCGGCCAATGGCAGCAGGGCGACGAGGTGAACCTGGAACGCTGTATGCCCATGAACGGCCGGCTCGACGGACATATAGTACAGGGGCATGTCGATACCCGGGGCCAATGCCTGTGGGTAAAAGACCAGGATGGCAGTCATGTGTACCGTTTCAGCTTCCCGGAGCCATTTGCCCACCTGGTGGTGGAGAAAGGAAGCATTTGCCTGAACGGCATCAGTCTCACCATTTTTGATGTGGGCAGCAATGAGTTTTCGGTTGCCATCATACCCTATACTTTCGAACATACTAATATCAAGTCTGTTAAGCAGGGCGATGCGGTGAACCTGGAGTTTGATATTGTGGGGAAATATGTGGCGCGTATGCAGGAGTTGAAAGAAAAACAAGGCTGAATTTTCCTAACTTCCCTTCTTATGTTGCTCCAACGGTTCATCGAACGTTATAAAAAAGCCCGCAAACAGGAATACCTCAATCTGCCGTCGAACTATCGATACCGCTACGCATTTATAGGCGCCGGTCAGCATAGCTTCAGCAACCTTTACCCCGTATTGCACCACCTCGGCGTACCGCTCAGCACTGTCTGCACCTTGCATCGCGACCATGCTGAAAAAATGGCCACGCGCTTTAAAGATTGCATTGGCACCGATCAGCTGCAAGAAATTCTGAACAACGACTCGGTCAAGGGAGTGTTTGTATCAGCCAATCCTAACCAGCATTTTCAACTGGTACAACAATTACTCAGCGCCGGCAAAACCGTGTTTGTCGAAAAGCCGCCATGTTATAGCCTGCAGGAACTGGAGCAGTTGGTACAACATCCTCGAAGCGGCTACTGCCTGCCGGGACTTCAAAAAAGATTCAGTACTATCAACCAGTTGTTGCAGCGCTATACCGGCTCTGCCATAGATTACAGCTACCGCTATTTCACAGGCGCCTACCCCGAAGGCGATGCGCTGGCAGAACTGTTCATTCACCCCATAGACAACGCCGTTTACCTTTTTGGCGAAATAAAAAAGGCATACATACAACCTTCACTAAAAAACAGGAATAATTACGTATTATCGGTTGTGCATGCCAGTAATACCACCGGCGTAATACATCTTTCCATCGACCATAGCTGGAAAATACCAGTGGACGAATTGCTGATCAATGCCGGCGGTGAAATACTACAGGCCACCTACCCCAACCGCCTGGTAAGCACATCCAAATCGCCGGTGTATTTAAATGTTCCGTTAGAAAAGATTAGCAAGCGGCCGGTGACGCAACATGTGCTGCTCGACAACAACCATTTTGTGCCTACCGTGCCCAACAATAATATAGCAACACAAGGCTTTTTGGGCGAGATCAGCTATTTTTTGCAGGTAACTGAAAAGGATGAAACGCTTACCCGCCATCACCTTCGTTCGTTGCTACCCACTTATACCATCATTGAAAAAATGCGGCTGCAAGGCTGATCATTTTTCTTCCAGTCGCCTGAAATATTGCTTGTAGGTGGTGCGGGCGTTTTCTTCCCACTGGTAGTAGCCGAATAATTTGGAGGTTAGAAATTTGCCAAAGTACTTTTCAAAACTACGGTATAATATCACATCGTATTTACGGTGAAAATTGAGCCAGCACTGGTTGCAGTTGTGTACATAATGCTTTTGTATTTCGCGGGTTTCTTTCCCGTTGAATATTTCGTCGAGGCTCTGTTTGAATATATTCCCGATCTTCAAACCCAAGTTCTGGCAGATAGGCACATCGCCATCAGGCAAAATCACCAGGCTGTCGAGAATGCTGTAGCAACGCATTTTTACATGATTGCGGCGCCATTCATTGTACAACACCAGGAAATCGTAGTTCTCAGCAAACTCTTTGATAATGGGTGGTATGCGATGGGTGAAATCCTCGAGGTGACGATTAAAGTTGTGTTTGGGTGTGGAGATATCGCCCAGCCATTCCTCTCTCTTAAATTGCTGCTTCCTGACAAATGCGTCCGAATTCTTCCACTCTCTTACTTCGGCAAATTGCAGCGGCGCTTTTCCTTTGTGCTCGCCAATCTCGGTTTCATGCGCCTTATCTACCGTATCAAAAAATGCGATGTCGTTATATATACCCACGCGCATATCGATGCCGTAGCGTTTGCACACTTCGGCCACATGCTTCATATCATCAAAATCGTTGTAGGGCGATAAGGTGAACATTACGGATATGGGCAGCACGGTATGAAGCTCTTCAATCACCTTCAATACGCTGTCGTAGCCAGCCTTGCCTCGCATATAGAGATAAGTTTCGGCATCGCCATCAAGCGAAATAAGCAGGCGCTGCGGAGGAAATTTCTTGACCGCGCTGATCAGTCCTTCCGGTTTCAGACAGTTGGAGAGCAGGTCCCATTTGGGATGGTTGTGATGAAACCATTCCATGATCTTCTCAGCCTCGGGATGCAGCATAAACTCGCCGCCTTCCAGTCCCACCGAAGTATTCTTTGTGATGCAACGGCTTTGCATCACTTCCACTATTTTCTCGAATGAAAGATAATGAACAGGGCGCTTGGTCCAGATAAGGCAGTGTTTGCAGGCTGAATCGCAGAGATCCGTTGCATAGATCATCAGCGTAGACAGTTTCTTGCTACCCGGAAACAACTGGTTATTGATAAAAGTGGTTCCCCGCGATATATAACTTGATAGTTTATACATGTATCAGTTGCCGTTAAAACATGATTGCCGGCGGAATGTTCAAAACTATGATTATTTAGTTAAAGACTTGATGTGCCTGCAATAAGGTCCACCTGCTTCCATTCCAGTATATGATCTTGTCTGTGTCGCGCACAAAAAGCACCTGCTCGTTAACGCCCCTTGCCGGTGGTTGCGACCCGGCATGTTGAACGTAAAGACCGGGAGGGATAAACAATTTGCCATTTGTAAAACTATGATCGGTGACCTGTAGTTTTTTCATTTCGCGCATATCAGCGGTATTTACTGCTTCCACGCGACTGGTATCGATACCGGTTACAATCAAAGCTTCTTTGAAGCCGATACGAAACAGGTAGGCGCCATCCCACTGGTCGGGTAAATTCACCACGAAAATTTTTCCCTGTAGCGGGTTATCCTTTATTGTCTTAAGCAGGCTGGTAACTGCATCTGAAGCATGCCGCCAGTTTTGATTGTTCTGTTCCAGGAACAAAATGTTGTACACCAGTACTGCGCCCACGACCCAGGGCATCCATTTTTTCCCATACAGCAAATGCAACAGCAGGAACGCCAACAGCGAGCAGAGAAATGCCGAAGGAAAATACAAAAGGCGGTCACTCTCAGAAGTATTGGTGCTTACACCAAATACAAACGGTATGACCATAGCTACGAGCAGCATGCTCAGCCAGGCCAGTAATTGTATGCGTACGTAAGTCTGCTGTGAACTTTTTCTCCATACCATAATAACAGCTGTCAGCAACACCAGGCCCAATATGGCGGCCGTTGTCAAAAATGCTACGGGGCTAAGTGGAGGAGCCAGTGTACGCGCGGCAGCCTTGGCGGCACGTCCAAAAGCGGCAGCAACATCCCAGTCGAAAAGCTGCGCCCCATATTCGCCGGTGGCCGAACCCGACACCAAAATACGGACTGCAAAATGCGCTACCAGTACAAAGGCCATCAGCGCCATCCACCATATCATTTTCCTGGCTGGTGTGCCATTGGCCAGCAGCCAGATCAATACCATACCGGGCAGCACCAGCACCGATTCATAAGCGGCTAGTCCAAGGAAATAGCATAACGCCACTAGCAGCATTTTCCGGCTTTCGCGTCGGCGGCCACTTAGAATCACTAATGACAGCAGGGCAAAAGTGGAAGCCAGCAGAGAAGCTCGGCCCAGCAACCAGGCTACGGCTTCGTTGTGAAAAGGATAGGTAAGAAAAAAAAGGGCAGACAAAATTGCAAACAAGTTGCGCAGGCCTTCATCCCCTGCCCATTGCCATTGCCTGCAAAAATGAAGAAGCAGCATTGCATTCAGCGCATGAATCACTATGCTGGCGACGCGATAAGGCCCGGGATGCAATTCGCTGAAAAGGTAATTGATGTATATGGAAATATCGGAAAGGGGTCTGAAAAATCCATCGGTATTCAATTGACCGTCGAGGCAGACTTTGCGGAGCACCACAAAATCGTCGTTCACAAAATAGTTGCCTATAACGGGAGCATACAGGAGAAGCGCCAGTAAACTGAGAACAAGCCATTGCAGCAACCAGTGTAACCGGTTAAAGGCAGCCAATAGCTTTTCTGTCAATCCGGACATTCGTTTAATTATGGAGCAAATCTATTTTTTCCTCCCTGTATCTAATAATTTAAAGGGCAACTTTCCAGTTGAGCAGCGTGAAATTACCACACGTTTTCGATGCTCTCTTTCGTGTAAGTGTAATTCCTCTCCTTGAAATATGTTGCCCCACCTTTCCTAGTTGCCACCGTTTTCTTGCGGAACAACCTGGATATGGAAGCGATGGGCACCAGGAATACCGTAAACACGATGGTGAGTATCACTTTACTCATTACATAGCCCAGTCCTTCGGCCAGCTTCATCCAGGCCCAGTGAATTTTTTCCGCCAGCCAGGGAATGAATAAGCCGATGATGGCCAGTATGCCTGCAGCCAGCAACATGTACGGATTCCGCCAAAACCACCAATAAACGACTCCACATGCCAATACCAGTACCAGTATGGTTTCAAGAACTTTTACTCTGTTCATGCTATATTAGAATAACGTGTAAATAAATGGAGCCAGCGACGTACCACCCAGGATCACCAATACACCAATCAACAACAGAATTATGATCAGGGGCATCAGCCACCATTTACGGCGCGCACGCACAAACGAAAAAAGATCCTTCAAAAATTCCATAACCTAATTTTTGGGTTGGGTAAATAATTATTCTGCTAATCCAGCGTAAACTCACTGCGCCAGTCGTCTTTTTCCTTCCAATCCGGTTGATTCTTCTTATCAAAAATAAAGTTGCCTATCACCAGGTAATCCATATCGGTACGCATAAAGCAGCGATACGAATCTTCGGGTGTATTCACAATCGGTTCGCCCCGCACGTTGAAGCTGGTATTTACCAGCACCGAATAGCCTGTCTTGCGCTTAAATGCCTGCAACAGGTTCCAGAAGCGCGGGTTGGTTTCTTTGTGTACTGTCTGCAACCTGGCAGAATAATCGATATGCGTAATGGCCGGCATATCGCTGCGCAGGAAGTACAGTTTGTCCAACAGGTTCTTTCCCTCAAAATTCGGCGGGTAAGGTATGATCCTGCTTTGTTTCACCGGTTTTACAATCAGCATGTACGGTGAAATATCATCGTGCTCAAAATACTCGCTCACATCTTCCGCTGCCACTACCGGTGCGAAAGGCCTGAAGCCTTCGCGGTATTTGATCTTAAGGTTAAGCTTTTTCTGCATTTCGGGGTTGCGCGTATCGGCTATGATGCTACGAGCACCTAATGCGCGCGGACCGAATTCCATTCTTCCCTGGTGCCAGCCTATCACATTGCCGTCGGCAATGAGCGAAGCCACTCTATCAAGCAGGGCAGCTTCATCAGTATAGTGCTCGTAGGGAGCGCGGTATTTGCGCGCCACACGCAGCACGTCTGAATCGCCATGTTCTGTACCCAGGTAAGAACCTTTGAGCGCGTCCATCTTATTCGGATCGATCTTGCGCTCGTGACCATAGTAGATATGATATGCGGCGTAAGCGGCACCCAAAGCGCCACCAGCATCACCGGCAGCGGGTTGTATAAAGAGTTGCTTGAAAATTTTCGCGTTATCAAGTTTGCCATTGGCCACGCAGTTGAGCGCCACACCACCCGCCATACAGAGATAATCTGCATTGGTGAGTCGTTTCGCTTCGCGTGCCAGGCGCAGCACAGCCTCTTCCGTCACCTCCTGGATGGCCAGCGCCAGGTCGCAATGACATTGCTCCAGGTTGGTTTCCGATTTACGACGCGGGAAGCCAAACAGTTTTTCCCATTTATCGTCGTACACCATGCGCAGACCGGTAGCATAGTTGAAATACTCCTGGTTCAGGAAAACGGAGCCATCTTCCTTCAGGTCAATCAGTGTATCGTAAATGATCTTCTTATACCGTTCCACTTCTGCCGATCCATGGTTGCCGTAGGGCGCAAGACCCATCAGCTTATATTCGCCACTGTTTACCTTAAAACCACAATAGTAGGTAAAGGCAGAGTATAACAAACCCAGTGAATGGGGAAAGTCGAGTTCTTTCAGAATGGTGATCTTATTTCCTTCGCCCAGGCAAATGGAAGCAGTGGCCCACTCACCTACACCATCGATGGTTAAGATGGCAGCACGTTCATACTTTGAGGGATAGAAAGCACTGGCCGCATGTGAAAGGTGGTGTTCGGGGAAAAGAAGTTTTACTTTTTTCCTGTCCACTTTCTCGATGCTGTCGAGCGCATCCCAGATGAGTTTTTTCAGAAAAAGTTTTTCTTTCACCCATACCGGCATCGACATCATAAATGATGCAAGGCCTTTTGGTGCGAAAGCGTAGTATGTTTCGAGAAGACGTTCAAATTTCAAAAGAGGCTTGTCGTAGAAAACAACTGCATCCACTTCATTGATGGAGCGGCCCGCATATTCGAGGCAGAAACGGGCAGCATTCACGGGGAAGGCCGGATCGTGTTTTTTTCGTGTAAACCTTTCTTCCTGCGCCGCTGCTATCACTTCACCATCTTGTATTATCGCTGCAGCAGAGTCGTGGTAAAACGCAGAAATACCTAAAATTGTCATTTCCTTTCTTGTTTGGGTTTGGAGGCAGTCGCCAAAAGTGCTAAATCAGGTTTTTCGGCAAAATATATTTTGCGGGAAGGATTGAGGATTAGTTTGTTATGCCAGAATGAGCGGCTAAATTATATCTTTTTCCTCTATGTTGCAATACCCGCCCCTGGTAATTTTTGGGGCGGGCCCTTCGCTATCGCATGAGATACATTTTGCCATAGCCGTTCACAAAGAACTTGTCGGTATCATCGCCCTGGGCGTGGTATTTATCCATGGGCTTACCGTTCAGGGTAGTTACCACACGATAGAGATACACACCATTGGCGAGTTTCTGACCATACTGGTCGGTACCATCCCACTTGAACTCAGTAATATTTCTGCCAACACGCAATGGTCCGAGTTCATCCTTCGTAATCTCGCGCACTATCTTACCGGTTACTGTCAATATCTGGATCTTAATATTCTGCGGAATTTCCGAGCCTGTAATGGTAAATACAAAGGCTGTGGATGTACTGAACGGGTTCGGATAGTTAAGCAGGTTCGAGATCATCGGTTTGGAGATCACGCGGAACTGCACCCTGTATTCCACATCGCCCGCCCTGTTGTTGCTGCGGTCCTTACCACGCACGATCAGTTCATATTCATCACCCTCGGGTTTGCCCGACGAGTTGAGGAACGAAGGATTAAAATCGATAGTGGCGGTATTGTTGTCTCCGCTTGTAGCCGGCGTAAAGCGCAGCGTGTCGCCATCGTAGTTGTAAGTGCGAATGCTGCCATCGGGGAATTTCACCTGTACCAGGCTCAGCGCAGTGTCATTCAGCAACAGGTACTTCGCATCATCCTTCAGCTTAATCTGGATATGCGGCCTTGCCGATACAATATCGCGGTTCAGGATATGCACACCATCAAACGTAACATCCAGTAACGGATTGGTCTTATCGAGACGTGCATAGAAGTTTTTATACAGGAAGTTGTTGAAATGATATTGTTCGGGCTGATCATCATTTGCATTCACATCTATGAACAAGGTATTTTCACCTGCAAAGTTGGTTGTCGGTATACTCAGCTTCACAGTATCTACCTCACCCGGCGCGATTGGTTTCAATTTATTGGTTGAAATTTCGTGCACCAGGTTATTTCTGTCGATCACATTCACCTTCACATATATGCTGTCAAATGATGTGCTGCTCACATTTTTGAAGGCCACGCCGAAATTGAGGTTTTCTCCAACCTCCAGGCTGTCTTTCGATGTAAAGTACAGGTTGGCGGCAATAGCGCCTTCCGGAACCGGATCGTATAGTATGCGCCAGTACTTAAGCTGGAACGGAGTGAGCGTCAAAGAGTCGGCGTTGCGCATGCGCAGGCGCACGTAGGGGAACTGCGCAGCATCGATATGACTGATATCGGCTTCCTGTGTCGCATAGTCGAGCACCTGCAGCGGGTACTCAAATCCATTTTCATCCACACCAATTACTTCTACCGAAACATTGTCTGTAGGCGGATCTTCGGTTGAAGTACCTGTCCACTGTACGGTCTTCCAGGCTTTGGCCGGGCCAAATTTGGGTGAAGTAATAAAACCGATTGTATCTGGTGTGGGACAGTCGGCACCTACCAGTGCGCGGTGATACATGGTTTCACCAAATGCATATTTCGGAACAAAGTTGCCATTGTTCTTTTGGTAAATCAATATCCATGCACGGCGCTGGTTGATCGAATCGATTTCGGTGAACCCGGCCGCCAGCAGTTTATGATAAAGCGAATTATTGGTGCCATACAAGGCTGTATCACCCATCCAGGTTGTCGCAAATGAGTTGGGAACCTGGGCGTCTACACTTCTCACCACCACATAGCTGTTATCGGGTATCAGATCCATGAAGTCCATCATCAGCTTGCGGCTGGCGGGTGTCATGTACGAAAACTCGAAGTTGTAGTTTCTTGTCTTTGCGCAGTTGGCAGAACCACTACCGTACAGGTAGAGGTTGTTGCCATTTTCGTCAACGTTTTTCCAGGGTTTGAAGGTCACGCTGTCAAATACGTTGAAGATAAGCGAATTGCCCACGCAGGCGCTTCGGATCAATGCGTTATTACCATTTACCGACACGGCAAGTTCAGCGTCGGTTGTAGCCGCATATGGATAAACACCATTCGAGACAAAGAGGTTATTCAACGCTTTTTTGAACTTCCAGTCGCGCGCAGTTGAATCATAGAACATCCTGTCTGTGGTCGATTCCTGGTGCTGGTAATGATGCGACTGGTTGAAGCCTTCCTGGCCAGCTATATAGGTGAATGAAGATTTAACCCACACAGGTTCGCCATTGGCGGTCTGCGGTGCAGTGCGCCAGTAGTAAACGGTGCTGTCTTTATAGGTAATGCCCGGATCAAATTCAAGCACACCCCCGGTGGATGTAACGGTCTTGGTCACCTTCATGCTCGAATTGAATTGTTCGGTAGTATCAATTTCCATCACGTAAGTGGCCTGCGCTCCCAGCGGGTTGGCTGTTGATGCGTACAACTTCTGGTTGGGATTTTTGACAATCGCCATGTTGTACGGATACACGGGCCTGGCCTCATCTTCGAATATGTAAAACTCGCGCACGTTAGTGTTGTTGGTCTCATCCACTTCATCAATCTCGCCATTGGGATCGGCAGTCACGATAATCTTGTTGAGACCCTTATGCCGCAGCGGGTCGATATTCACGTTGATAGTGATTGAATCGGCAAAACGTATATAGTTGAATTTTCCGTAATAAAGGGTGTCGATGGTGCCGTCGGGCAATTGATGCTGCACATTTACCAGCACTGAATCAGAATCAGTGCGGCCAATATTGTTCACGCGGGCTTTTACGGAAAACGAACCATCAGCCAATGACACAACTGTGGGTGTAATTCTTATGGAAGATTCTTCCACCACATAATCGGGTTTGGGCTGACCATTGATCACCAGCGCAGGGTCGCCGTGCAGCGTAATTTCCTCCGCGTGCGAGCGTGCATAAAAATCGAAAGGACCAACGGCGTTCACCATTTTCTGCATGGCCGAGCGCTGAATTTCACCCAGCGATTTACCATAATCGGTAATGGCAATACTATTGTAAAGATTGGTCAGGTACAGGTTCAGGTAGTTTACAATGCCATAGTGTGTACTGGCCACAAAGGCGATAGTACCGCGCTGCTTCGCAAGTGTAAACTTCTCCGAAAGCGTCTCGTTTGTCACCAGGCGCTGCGGGTTGTAGGTAAAGAAGTTACCGGCATTACAACCATTTACAAAAAAGATCGGGTATTTGCCGGGGTTATTATAGTTCTGCGGGTTGTCGATATTAAACTCAAGCGTGGTCGACGATGAGTGACCGAAATACGTAAGGAAAGTAATACCTTCTTCAAACAAAGCTTCCAGTCTGCCTGAGGAAACCTGTTCGGCAGGGTTGGTTGATGTCTTGCAGAAATTCGTTACCCTGGCGCCAAACACCGTATCTTCTATTGTCTGGCGATATACGTCCATATAATGACACAATACAGTGCCGAGATAAGGGTCGCTGGAACCGGTAACATGCACCACGTTCTTCATCCACGCGCGGTCGGCAAGCGTATTCTGCGCAGTACGCTGCGCCTGCTCATACTCTTTCACTTTCTCAAGATAGTCTTCCAGCTCCCGGCCATTGATCACCGACAAACGCCCGATAGGAATTGCGGCAATGGGATTGGTAATATCATCTGCTGCCAGCATATTATCTGAGCCCGGGTAACCAAAGGTGGGCACCAGGTTCAGTCTTTCCACATCGGGCTGTGCCTGGTTGCGTTTGTACTCCAGGTAGGTCATGCCCTTACCCAGCATAAACGCGTACTTTGGCGGCATGGAAAAATATGTTCGCGCATATTTCAGAAAATTCCTGATGGCAATGGGATGCTTCTTGATACCAAAACCAAACTGGTCTATCAGTTCTTCCACGTCGGCTACCAGCACGGTATAACCGCCGCCCTGCGGCGACTGGCGATAGTTTTTATACTCCAGCACCGGGTTATTTCCATTGGTACCGTTGTATAATAAAGGATGCGTAACAATAATGTAGTTACCCTGGTTGGCCACCTGGTCGTAGCGGATAAATACGCGTGTGGTAAATGATGTAACGTTGTTGATATTATTAGCCGCAGTACTTGCCAGCACCAGTTTCCTGTCTTGCGCAGAAGGAGGCAATGCAAAACGCACTCTGCCCGCCACTGATATGTCACCCACGTAGCGCTCATTATTGGCCATATCGTACAGCACCGGGGGAACGCCGCCTGTGTTGAATGATGTGATTTCGAGATAGTGCCCCTGCGGTTTGGCCGGCAGTGTAAACTCGAAATTGGTTTGGTTATTAAAATTAAAATTGCGCGGGTAAGTCAGTTCAAAATAAGAAACCACCATGCGGTCATTGCTTACCAGCGAGGTGTTTACAAAGTCAACGGGTACCGTGCTGTTGGTCAGCAGTGCAGTGGGTACCGTAGCCGATGCGTGCACATCATTGAAGTAGTCCATAATGTGGTCGGCTATATCAACGCCTGCCACTCTCACTTTCATGCTGCGCGGGTTCAGCGCATTACCAACGGCGCCATACCTGATGGTGGCATCGGGCCCGGCCACATTGGCCTGCAGGTTGGCGAGGTTGGTGGTAAATTCTTTTGCAGGGGTGATATCACCCGAAGAGTTAAATTCACCTTTATCGTAAGAGGAAGAATACACATACTCACCTACCACGGCCGCAAAACCCATATTCACCTTGCTCTTGAAATAGTTGCCCAGTTTGTACATAAACCAGGGTTCGGCGGGCAGACTATTGCCGGCCACATTATTCACGACCTCTACATACCGGGGACCGGCCTGGTTGGTATTTACGCTCAGGAAGTAGGAGGAAGTATCGGTAATTAAACTGGGAACATCTGTATGCTGAAAAGCAGCTTCGCGGTACAGGGGCTTATCGGGTTTGCCATCATTCAGTTCGCCCCAGAATTCAATATAACCGTTGGCAGGCAGTGGCCCGCTGGGAACCGAAGTATAGATCGGTATACGTCTTCCATTGTGCCAGAGTTCAAAGAATTCAACCTGTGTACCTCCAATGCCAAGATTATCCAAAGCAGCTTTGTTGATGCGGTAAATACCTGCCTTACCTATCTTGAACTTGTAATAGGTCTGATTAAAATTAATCCACTCGTTGTTGTATTGCTGAGCGGCCACTGTGTAACCTGCAACCAGCAGCAACAGTGTAAAAATCTTCCTCATAAAAATAATTGTTTCAAATTCTCAAAAGGGTAGCAGGTTATTGATTACCGGACTTCTTTTTCAGATCAACTTTTAGTGAAAAAACATGTGTATATAATGGATTGGATTGATTGGCCAGGTTGGTAAACGCATAATCAATCTGCACATTCGACACTTTAAATCCAGCGCCTACACCAGGCTGATAGATCCATACTTTTTTCTGGTTGGTGATATCGTCGTCGTCGAGTGCGCGCTGCAGGTTGTTGATGCCCAAACGCACAAAGAACACATCGCGCCAGCTGGCTTCCAGGCCCAGTTTGGGATCCACACTCGCCACATCGGTAGCGATTACCGTATTGCGGCGGCCATCAAACGTGACGTCGAGGTTGGCCTCGGCAAGCAGGTTCATGTTTTTGCTGAGTTTGAAAATATATGCGCCGCCCAGTATCAGTTTGGGGGCGGTGAGCTCGGTTGACTTTACCGGGATTTCGTTGTCGGTAACATAAAACACCTCCCGCATTTTTTCATTCAGGCTGAACGACCACGCGTTGAAGGTGGTGGTCACATCGCGGGCCATAATGCCGATCTTCCAGCGCTTGTCAACGATCTGCACCCCTGCATCGAAACCAAAGCCCCATGCAGAAGCAAAATCACCGGCTTTGCGGTGAATAATCTTGGCGTTGATACCGGCATTGATCTTTTTATCTTTTTTCAGCGTGAGCTGCCTGGCCAGCGACACCAGGAAGGCATAGTCGGCTGAAGAGAATGTCTGGATATTGCTGAAGTTGATAGTGCCGTCGGCTTCCACCAGGAAGATAGTGTTGGGAATATCATCCACCGCAAAACGCAGGAGAGAAAGACCCAGCACGCTCTTGTTGTTTTTGAGCGGAAACACCAGGCTGGCGTAGTCATATTTTCCAATGCCCGCAAAATACTCAGCGTGCATCAGGTTCAGTTGCGGGTTGTCTTTGATGTTGACCAGTCCTGCCGGATTCCAGTAACCCGATGTACCGTCATTTACCGAAGCAATCTGCGCGCTGCCCATAGCAAGACCCCGGGCGCCCGCACCAATGTTCAGGAACTCGTTAGAATATTTTCGAAACTGGGCTATAGCTGCTTCCTGTGCCAGTACGATCACCAATAGGGTTACGAGGATATGGGGTCGTTTCATTGATCCAATTTTCGAAATAAGCAATTTCATTACATGATTTTCTACAGGACATTGGGGCCTTACGTTACAAATCGCAAATATTTCATCTGAAAATGAGCGGTTTCGGCCTTTGGGAACTGACTAATAAAAACGAATTTATAATTATAATATTGCATACATCCCGCAAAGTTCCGCTTTCCTTACTTTTGCGTAATTCGTTGATTTCCTATGAAATTGTCCGGAATGGCCTTATTCCGGATACGGCGCACAAAATAAAAAGGTTTGCGTGAGGCTTCAAGATTTCGACGAACGAAAATTACAGGTATTTACTGTCAACAAATTATATATGGATTTATTACAAGAGTTACGATGGAGGGGTATGCTGCACGACATTAAACCCGGCACCGAAGAACAGTTTAAAAAGGAAATGACCACTGCCTATATCGGGTTCGACCCTACCGCCGACAGCCTGCATATCGGCAGCCTGGTACCCATACTGTTGCTGGTGCACCTCCAAAAGGCAGGACATAAGCCGATTGCCCTGGTGGGTGGCGCCACCGGCATGATCGGCGACCCCTCTATGAAAAGCGAGGAAAGAAACCTGTTGAGCGAAGAACAACTGCAGGTAAACCTGGAAGGCATCAAGAAACAACTGAGCCGCTTCCTCGACTTCGACCCCGCCAAACCCAACGCGGCGGAAATGGTTAACAACTACGACTGGTTTAAGAATATCACCTTCATTCAGTTCCTGCGCGATGTAGGCAAATACATCACCGTGAACTACATGATGGCAAAAGACAGTGTAAAAAAACGCATTGAAGGCGAGACCGGTATCAGCTACACCGAATTTGCCTACCAGCTGATGCAGGGCTATGATTTCTACTGGCTTTACAAAAACAAGAACTGCAAAGTGCAGATGGGTGGCAGCGATCAGTGGGGAAATATCATTACCGGCGCCGACCTCATCCGCCGCAAAGACGGCGGCGAAGCCTATGCCTTCACCTGCCCGCTGATCACCAAGGCCGATGGTACCAAATTCGGTAAAACGGAAAAGGGAAATGTATGGCTCGATCCCAATAAGACATCGCCATACGAATTTTACCAGTTCTGGCTCAACGCCACCGATGTAGATGCGGAAAAATGGATCAGGATATTTACCTTCTTACCCGAAGCAGAAATCAACGATCTGCTGGCGCGCCACCGCGCCAAACCGGAAGCCCGGGAACTGCAGAAGAAGCTCGCCGCCGAGGTAACCACATTTGTTCACGGTGAGGAAGAATACCGCAAAGCCATCGAGACAACGGAAAAACTTTTCGCCAACCAAAACGCTCCCGCCGAGTCGTTGAGCATTGAAGACCTCGAAAACATGCAGGGCGTTGTGAAGTTCAACTACGAAGCGCAAAAAGTAAAATCCGGCATAGACGTCATCAGCTTTCTCGCCGAATCGGGCATCTTCCCCAGCAAGGGCGAAGCCCGTAAAATGATCCAGAACGGCGGCGTCAGCATCAACCGCCAAAAGGTTAGCGACGTAGCCATGACCATTTCAGAAGAGCTGCTATTGCATAAGAAATACCTGCTGGTGCAGAAAGGGAAGAAGCACTACTACCTTGTTGAAACAAGGGAGTGAATATAGAATTTGAATTTGAACAAGGAATTTGAATGTGAATGAGCGGATGCGTGCCGAATATGGTTGCAATCAAATATTCACATTCAAATTCCTTGTTCAAATTCAAATTCTATTTATTCGCAAACTCCCTAATCCCTTTCACCAGCACGTCCAGCTCCTTCGTGGTAGTATAAACGTTGGGGGTTATGCGCAGGCCGTGGATGTTTTCCCAGTTGATGGAGACGCAGTGTATATTGTATCGTTCGAAGAGGAATGATTCGAAATCGGTGAGTTTTTTCCCTTCCATGTTCACGAGGCCGATGGCGCAGCCGAAGCCGGGCTTCAGAGAGGTGCCCAGCTGCACGCCAGGGACGTCTTTTACTTTTTCCATCCAGTAATTTTTGAGATATAAGAGGCGCTCTTCTTTGCGTTTGCCGCCGATCATGTCGTAGAAGTCGATGGCCTTGTGAATGGCTTGTTCAATATAGAAGGGGCGCGTGCCGAGATGTTCGAATTTGCGGATATCGTCTTTGTAGGGATCGTCGCTGGCAAACAGCGGGTAGAGGTTTTTTATTTTTTCTTTTTTCACATACAAAAAACCCGTGCCGATGGAAGCGCTGAGCCATTTGTGCAGGCTGGTGCCGAAATAATCGGCGCCGAGTTCAGGTACGGTGAATGTGAAATGCGCAAAGCTGTGCGCGCCGTCTACCACTGTTTCAATACCGCGGGCATGCGCTGCGTCGGCTATCTTTTTTACGGGTAAAATTTGTCCGTTCCAGTTGATGATATGCGTTAGGTGAACGATTTTGGTCTTTGCAGTAAAAGCTTTGATATAGCTCTCGGCCAGGTAATTGACATCTTCCGATGGCAATTTCAGATCCACCCACACCAGTTTGATTCCATCGCGGCGTTCGCGTTGTTTCCAGGCATTGATCATGTTGGGATAGTCCTGCTTGCTGAGCACCACTTCGTCGCCGGCCTTTAAGGTCAGACCGAATATGATGGTTTCCAGTGCTTCGGAAGCATTGCGTTGTATGGCAATTTCTGCCGGCGAGCAGCCAGCCATAGCGGCCAGGCGCTCGCGCAGCGGTTCGCGGCCCTTATCAAGAATGCGCCACATAAAATAGCTGGGCGCCTCGTTGCTGTAATCATAATAGCGTTTCATGGCATCCTGCACAATTTTGGGTGCCGGCGCCACGCCGCCATTGTTGAGGTTGATGATGGTGGGCGAAACGGTATATGATTGCTGCACATAGTGCCAGAACTCTTCATCGGTGGCCAGTTCACCAGGCGTTAAATCGGCAGCCTGTTCCAATGCCTTGTTGAGGTTGCGGCTCCAGGCCGGTTGGGTGAGTGAAGAAAAAATGCCGGCCGCAGATAGGGCGCCGATCTTATTCACAAAAGAGCGGCGATTGAAAGCAGTCATGTAGTTTGAATTTTATCACGCTAAATGTACCGAAACTTTTCCTGCGCAAATCATTAATCAGCCTCCACTCGAAACCCGAAACGCCAAAACCGCATCCCGCAACGCAAACCCCACCACAGTCCCTGAATTTCATTTGGGAAAAATTGTGGCAAACCTTAGCTTTGCACTCCCTTTACGGATTGCCCGATAGTATAATGGTAGTACGACAGATTTTGGTTCTGTTTGTCTTGGTTCGAATCCAGGTCGGGCAACTTTCCTCTGCTTAGCATTTCTTTTCAAAATCTTATTATTGTTCAGCAATCGGTGCCGCCAATTCTATAAATGGCTTTGAAATAATCGGTCTGATGTTGTACTTTTGGCGGCTCGAAAAGGTACCGCAAGGTCCTGCATTGTCCGATAGTATAATGGTAGTACGTCAGATTCTGGCTCTGAAGGTCAGGGTTCGAGCCCTTGTCGGACAACAACATATCAAACCCAAACGGCCGTTTCTTGAATGAACTGGAATTAATACAACAACTCCGGGCTGGAGACGAGTTGGCTTTTAAGAAGTTGGTAGAAAACTACCAGGATATGGTCTATAACACAGCCCTGGGTATAGTTCAAAATCCCGAAGACGCCGAAGACGTAGCGCAGGAAGTGTTTATCCAGGTTTACCGGTCTATTGATCAGTTTAAGGGCGACAGCCGCCTGTCCACCTGGATCTACCGCATCACTACCACCAAGGCGCTGGATCATATACGCAGTAAAAAAAGAAAGAAACGTTTCGCCTTCATTACCAGCCTTTTCGGTCCCAACGACGAGTTAGTTCACGATCCCGTTGATTTTCACCACCCTGGCGTGAGTCTCGATAAAAAAGAGGAGGCAGCCCTGCTGTTCCGGATGATCGCCCAATTACCCGAAAATCAGAAAGTGGCATTTAACTTGCATAGGACAGAAGGCCTTAGTTACCAGGAAATTGCAGACGTTATGAACATATCGGTTTCGGCGGTGGAATCGCTCCTTTTCAGAGCCCGCCAGAACCTGAAAAAGATGCTGGAAAAACATTTTTATCAACAGGATAATCCACAGAAACCATGAAGTTCGCATGTTTTCTATAGGATTAGCGTCAAAATTGTTAGCTTAGATAAAATAAATAACCGTCATGTCTACTGAGCACAACAAAACCCAAAAGATTGAAGACGTCCTGGAGAGCCTCGGCGGTATCCGCCGTGCCAAGGCGCCTGATTTCTTTTATACCCGCCTTAAGGCGCGACTGGACAGTGAGTTGGAAGTTGCGGGGGGCATTATAGGCAGGTTATTGACCAGGCCCGCTCTGGCCCTGACGCTCGCCGCTATCATCCTGGTTATGAATGTTGCCGTAATTATGCAGTTCTGGGAACAGGATAATGCCATTTCAAACGATAACTACTCGGCGATGGCTGCCGTTGACTATAACGCCGGCACCTATCCTGTGTATGAAGAAAACCCCGTTGAACAATGACAAGACCGTCCAGACAAAAATGGTTGCTGGTTTTGGTAGGCATTTTATTCGTAACTAATATCATCACACTCACAGTTCTCTGGTCAACCAAAAAATCAAAGGACGCACACACTCCTCCCCCACGCCCCCGCATGGGTATGTTTATAGTTGACCAAATGAAATTCGACAGCACCCAGGAAGCAGAATACTGGAAATTGCGCGACTCCATGATGGAAAGACAACGCCCCGTCTGGGACTCTATACGCGCAGCGAGAAAAAGATTTTTCGATCTCACCAATCAGCCTGACGTAAACGATTCATTGTTGCAACAACGCGCCAGTGAAGTGATGGCTTATCAAAAAAGACTCGACTCTATAACACTGCGTCATTTTCAACAGGTAAGAACACTGGTTCATCCCGACCAGGTGGAAAAATTTGACACTGTCATACAGGAGATCGTGAACCGCATGACGCCCCAGCGCAGACCCAACAACAAAGATTCCGCACAGAAGAAATAAGAATTACCACGAAAAGAGTATTGCCCGCTAACGATCTGGCAACTATTTTGCGCATTCCTGAATAAATAAAACACCCATCATGAAAAAATTTCTGATTGCTTCTGCTTCATTCTTCTTTGCGTACAACGTCAACGCCCAAGATTGTTCCGGTTACTATTTCATGCAAAGTAACAAGGTCATCGAAATGACGATTTACAACCGGAAAGGCAATCCCGAAGGCAGACAGGTTTATACCATCAGTGATGTGAAAAATTCCGGCGGAACTACCACCAGCAATTTTCAGTCGGAGATGTTCGACAAAAAAGGAAAGTCTGTGGTAAAAAGCTCCGGCAGCATGCAATGCAAAGGCGGCGTGATGCTGGTGGACATGAAAATGATGTTGCCACAGCAGCAACAGGAACAGTTTTCCAAGGCAGAAGCCAAAATGGAAAACTTCTATATTGAATATCCCAACGACATGAAGCCCGGCGATGCCTTGAAAGATGCTACCATGAATCTTGATGTAGATGCCAATGGCATGAAACAAAACGTGACCATGGTAGTGAACAACCGCAAAGTAGTAGGCAAAGAAAGCGTTACTACCACTGCCGGCACCTGGGAGTGCTTCAAAATTGCTTACAAGAGCAGGATTACTGTCAAAACCATGGGCATTGGCATACCCATCAATATCGAAGGGTTTGAATGGTATGCACCAGGTTTTGGTATTGTGAAAACAGAAAGCAAACAAGGCGGCACAGCTATTACCGCCATCAAATAAATTTTATTTAACGCCTGGGTTCCTGCTCAACGATTTCCCAGAATCGCGCGACGCGGGCTTCCCAGGTGTTTTCTTCTGCCACCGCCATTCGCTTTTGCTTCAGCGCCTCGTTGTTCTCCTCAATCGCTTTATCGATGGTGGTTAAAAATTCTTCGTGACTATCTACCACATAGGCTACGTCGCGGAACGTATAAATGTCTTCGGAAAAATGAGTGGCAATAACCGGTTTACCCGCTGCCAGGTACTCATTAATCTTCAGCGGGTAAATGCTGCGCGTGAGTGTGTTTTTACGAAATGGAATTAATACGCAGTCGAAGTATTGCAAATAGTTGGGTAGTTCGGTGATCTTGCGCGGACCGGCAAAAATTACGTTGGGCATTTTATCAAGACCCACTTCCTTGTACTCGTTGCCCTGAATGGGGCCCACAAAAAAGAGGATTTTGTCTTTGTGATATTCTGCCACCTTCTTCAGCAACTCAAAATCGGAGCGGTATTCAATGCTGCCGGTATAGCCGATGATTTTTTGCGTGATACCTTCCAGTTCTGGGGGCTTTGGCAACTCTTCCGTCGCGGCTTTCCGGAATATGTCTATATCTGCTGCATTGGGATGGAAGTAAACATTTTTTGAAAAAGCACTCTTCAGCCGCGTCAGTTCTTTAGATGTGCAAAGTGTGTAATCGAAATTGCGAATAATCCTTTCTTCCAGCCTTGTACCATGACGGTTTGAGTAAGCCACCTGGCTGATATCATCCATTGACTGGTAAATGGTGCGCAACGGCCTGATATCGGAGGGGAGTTTTTGTACAAAATAGGGATCGAAAAAATTTACGTATATAAAATTCTTTATTCCAAAATCTTTGATCGTGCTTCGAATGGCTTTCAACACGATCTTATCATTGATGGCCGCGAGTTGATTGTATAAAAAACCGGGTGGTAAGAAATTAATGGGTATGGTTAGCCGGGGTGTTACGATGGTGAGCGATGAGGGTAGCGAAGGTGGATTAGCATAAATATCTTTACCCGTCAGCAATGCTTTTTTGCGCCACTTAATTTGCTGTGATTTTCTTTCAGCAAAAAAATCCTTCCACGAAAAAGGATGTTCGATAAAAAACACGCGGTTGTTTTTCGCAAACTCTTTGGCCAGCGACAATGCAGGCGATGAAATGGCGCTATCCCATCGCGATAAACTAAAACATACTATATCACATTGCCGGTTCATACATTCTTCAGTTTTTGCAGGCATCGCTCCAGCGCATCTCTCCAATCGGGTATTTCACAACGATACGTGGCTGCAATTTTATTTGTATCCAGCAAAGAAAATGATGGTCTCTTTGCCGGTGTAGGGTATTGCGAAGAAGGAATGGGATTCACCACGCAATTACTATGCGTCATATCCCTGATGGCCACCGCGAAATCGTACCAACTGATGCGGCCACGGTTGCTGTAATGATAGATGCCGGGAGTCCAGTGCCCGGTCACCAGTGCAGGGTGCAGGGTTGGTCGTGGCGGGTTTTGTGTTTCGGGAAATTTAGGCCTTGTGTCAGGTGCAGCTACCGTGATGATGTGCATAATGCAATTGGCCAGATCCGCAGCATAGGTAGGCGCGCCAATTTGGTCATTCACCACATTGATGGATGGCCGCTCCCCCATAAGGCGCAACATCGTCTTCACAAAATTGTGACCATAGCTGCTATATACCCAGGCAGTGCGAATGATGATGGCATCGGAATTTTTTTCGAGACAAAGCTGCTCGCCTTTCAGCTTCGATGCGCCATAAGTATTGATGGGATTCACCGGCGCATCTTCTTTATATGGCAGGGGTGATTGCCCGTCGAAAACATAGTCGGTGGAAATATGAATGAGTTTCGTGTTGTGCTTCGTGCAGGCGGCGGCTATGGTGGCCGTGCCGGCAGCATTTACTGCAAAGGCCGTTTCTTTTTCTGTTTCAGCTTTGTCAACCGCAGTATAGGCAGCGCAGTTAATGCAAAAGGCAGGCTGATGTTTTGCAAAAAACGCTTCCACTTTCGCCTCATCGTGGATGGGCAAATCTTCTTTGGTGGCAAAAACAAAATCGTAATTATCGTGGTAAGGAGCCAGCTCCTGTAGTTCTTTTCCCAACTGACCATTGGCGCCTGTAACAAGAATAACCGGTTTTGCCATAGACTGAAGTGTTAACCTTCCAGTACAAAATTGTTTTTACAGTCCGCGAATAAAGGGTTGTGAAGATCTTTATCAGAAACCAACTCTTTGCCCGGGGGAATTTTCCAGTCTATCTGCAACACGGGATCATTATAAATTATGCCGGCTTCGCTTTCTTTATGGTAAAATTCATCGCATTTGTACAACACATCGGCCGTTTCGCTCAGCACCGAAAAGCCATGCGCAAAACCGCGCGGTATATACAACTGCTTTTTGTTTTCGGATGAAAGTTCAATCGCAAAATGCTGTCCATAGGTGGGCGAACCTTTGCGAATATCAACCGCCACATCCCATATTCTTCCGTTCAGCACTCTTACCAGCTTAGACTGCGCGTGCGGCGCCAACTGGTAATGCAAACCGCGAATAACACCATAAGTGCTGTGCGATTGATTATCCTGCACGAACGGCCTGGTGATGCCTTCACGCGCAAATATTTTTTCATTGAAAGCTTCATAGAAAAAACCCCTGGCGTCTTCAAAAACTACCGGCTCATAGATCAGTAAGCCTTTTAATGGGGTCTCGGTAAACGGCATAGGATCTATCGTTTTACGTATTGCTCTTCGTAATAGTGTAAATAATCGCCGGAGGTTACATGTTTTACCCACTCCTGGTTAGCGAGATACCAGTCAACGGTTTTTTCCAAACCCTCTTCAAACTGCAGCGAGGGTTTCCAACCCAGTTCCTTATTCAGCTTGGTAGCATCGATGGCATAGCGCAGGTCGTGACCCGGGCGGTCTTTTACATAAGTGATCAGTTTGGCTGAAGTTCCCTCAGGTCTTCCCAGCTTTTTATCCATGATGCGGCAAAGCAAGTGAACGAGATCAATATTCTTCCACTCATTAAAACCGCCGATATTGTACTTCTCACCTGTTTTTCCCTTATGAAAAATGATATCGATTGCGCGCGCATGATCCTCCACATATAGCCAGTCGCGCACATTCTCTCCCTTACCATACACCGGCAGCGGTTTATTGGTAAGAATATTATTGATCATTAAAGGAATCAGTTTTTCGGGAAAATGATGCGAGCCATAATTGTTGCTGCAATTGCTCAGCACCACGGGCAGGTGATAGGTATGATAATACGCCATCACAAAATGGTCTGATGCCGCTTTGGAAGCAGAATAAGGTGAGCGGGGATCGTAGGGTGTTTCTTCGGTAAAAAGTCCCTCTTCGCCCAGCGAGCCATATACTTCATCGGTTGACACATGATAGAACAATTTTCCTGCTGTGTCTTTCCAGTATTTGCGGCAGGTATTCAGCAGCACCACGGTGCCCAGCACATTCGTTTTTACAAAAGCCAATGGGTCTTTGATGGAGCGGTCTACATGACTTTCGGCAGCCAGGTGAATCACTGAATCAAACTGGTAGCGCTCAAACAGCGCTTCTATCTGTTGTTCGCTCGTGATATCGGCTCTTTCAAACCGGTAATTGGGCTTACCCTCCAAGTCTTTCAGGTTCTCCATATTGCCTGCATAGGTAAGCGCATCGGCCACCACAATTTGATAGTTGGGGTATTTGTTTACGAACAAACGAGTGACATGCGAGCCGATAAAACCCGCGCCGCCTGTGACCATTATTTTTTTCTCAAACTGGCTCATCTTATAAGCTCCAGTACTTGCGACTGGTAATTTTATTTTTATAGATTCCCTTCAGGTCTGCTATCATGGCATGTTCATGCGTGATCGACGCAAAATATCGGTCGTCGAGCTCGCGGTAGGGATTATGGGGCACGGTGATCACCACCGCATCGTATCCGTTGTTGATTTGGCGGCAAAGCTTCAGGCCATATTCTTCATGCACTTCTTCGGCGTCGGCATAAGGGTCTTCCACGTCCACATGAATATTGAAGGCCAGCAGTTCTTTTACCGTGTCAATAATTTTCGAGTTGCGTATATCGCTCACGTTCTCTTTAAAGGTACAGCCTTTGATCAGCACTTGGGGCTGATTTGAATTGCGCAGCACGTGCGTAATGATTTTGCGGGCCACGTATTTCGCCATATCATCGTTGATATAACGGCTGGCCGCAATCACTCTTGAATCATATCCCAGTGATGCGGCTTTGTAAGTGAGATAGTAGGGATCCACGCCAATGCAATGACCTCCTACGAGTCCCGGACCAAATTTCAGGAAATTCCATTTTGTGCCAGCGGCTTCAATCACATCGTAGGTATTCACGCCCATGCGGTCGAAAATGAGCGAGAGCTCATTCATGAGCGCGATATTCAGGTCGCGCTGCGTATTTTCCACGATCTTGGAAGCTTCTGCTACCTTAATAGTAGGCGCGCGGTGCACACCCGCGTCTACTACCAATTCGTAAGTCTTTGCAATTTGGTCGAGCGCTTCGGCATCGCAGCCAGACACCACTTTCACTACCGTCTTCAGCGTATGTACTTTATCGCCAGGGTTGATGCGTTCGGGAGAATAACCGAGCTTGAAATCTTTTCCCACTTTCAATCCCGATACTCTTTCAATCACAGGCAAACAATCTTCTTCTGTACAGCCGGGGTAAGTAGTGGATTCGTATACGACGTAGTCGCCCTTCTTCAACACTTTGCCGATGGTTTCTGAAGCGCCCAGCAAAGGTTTCAGGTCGGGCACATTGTATTTGTCAACCGGAGTGGGAACAGCCACTATGAAAAACTGCGCCTGTTTCAGCATTTCTATGTCGCTGGTGAAGACAATATCGCGGTTCTCAAACTCTGTTGCATCCACTTCTTTGCTGGGGTCGATGCCTTTCTTCATCAGCTGGATGCGCTTTTCGTTGATATCAAAACCAATCACGGAGATTTTCCGCGCAAATTCAAGCGCAATGGGAAGTCCTACATAGCCTAAACCAATTACGCCGAGTTTTGCCTTCTTGTCAACTAATTGCTGATACATTGTGCAGTTACAAAATTATTTCATGCTAACAAACTCTTTCGGCTGTTTGAACCAATCTTCAGGAGGTAAAGATTTGAAATATTCGTAAGTAATTTTCAATCCCTCTTTCCTGCTCACCTTGGGTGACCAGCCGAGAATTTCTTTGGCTCGGGTAATATCGGGGCGTCGTTGCTTGGGATCATCAACTGGCAAGGGTTTGTACACAATTTTTTGTTTGGTGCCAGTGAGTGCGATGATCTCTTCCGCAAACTCTTTCAAAGTTATTTCGTCGGGATTGCCAATGTTTACCGGCAAATGGTAGTCGCTCATCAGCAGGCGGTAAATGCCTTCTACCAGGTCGTCTACGAAGCAGAAGCTGCGTGTTTGCGAACCATCGCCAAACACTGTCAGGTCTTCGCCCCGCAGTGCCTGGCCTATGAAAGCGGGTAATGCCCTTCCATCGTTGAGACGCATGCGCGGGCCATAGGTGTTGAAGATACGCACGATGCGAGTTTCAAGACCGTGGAAATTATGATAGGCCATGGTCATGGCTTCTTGGAAACGCTTGGCTTCATCGTACACGCCGCGGGGACCCACGGGGTTTACATTTCCCCAATAATCTTCCGTTTGCGGATGCACCAGCGGGTCGCCATAAATTTCCGAGGTGGAAGCAACCAGTATGCGCGCCTTTTTTGCTTTGGCAAGGCCCAGGCAGTTGTGTGTGCCCAGCGAACCTACCTTCAGCGTTTGTATGGGAATTTTGAGATAATCTATCGGGCTGGCCGGCGATGCAAAATGCAGGATGTACTGCAGTTCGCCGGGCACGTGTATAAATTTGGAAACATCGTGATGGTAAAATTCAAACTGCTCCAGCTTAAACAGGTGCTCGATATTGCGGAGATCACCCGTAATAAGGTTGTCCATTCCGATTACATGAAATCCTTCCTTGATGAACCGATCACATAAATGGGAGCCCAGGAAACCGGCAGCACCGGTTATCAGAACGCGAGGTCTTGACATGTTGATCTATTTGTGATGAGTGCCATTGGTAGGGATTGCTGTTGCCCTGCCAATACTTTCATAATAAAATCCGAGTTCTTTAATGGCATTTGTTTCGAAAAGATTGCGTCCGTCGAAAATCACTTTATTCTTCATGCCGGTAACAATCTTGAGGAAGTTGGGCGTACGGAATTCGTTCCACTCTGTGCAAATGATCAGCGCATCTGCTCCTTCAAGGCAATCGTACTGGTTTTCGGCGTATTCAATCTTGTCGCCAATTTCCCTGCGCACATTTTCCATGGCTTCGGGGTCGTAGGCACAGATTTTTGCGCCATCTTTTGTCAGCGCATCAATAATATATAAGGCCGGCGCTTCGCGAATATCATCTGTATTAGGCTTGAATGCCAGTCCCCACATCGCGAATTTTTTTCCTTTCAGATCGCCTTTAAAATATTTCTTGATCTTGGGTATGAGGTGCAGTTTCTGCCTTTCGTTCACTTCCATCACCGCGTTCAGGATCTTGAATTCATAGTCCACTTCGCTCGACGATTTTACCAGTGCCTGCACGTCTTTGGGGAAGCAGCTTCCGCCATAGCCGATGCCGGGGAACAAAAAGCGTTTGCCAATTCTTTCATCGCTGCCAATACCACGGCGCACCATATCCACATCGGCGCCGAGGCGTTCACAGAGTTGCGCAATCTCGTTCATAAACGAGATCTTGGTGGCCAGGAACGAGTTGGCGGCATATTTGGTAAGCTCTGCAGAGCGCACATCCATATTAATTACAGGGTTGCCCGAGCGTACAAACGGAGCGTACAGATCGTTCATGATCTTTTGCGCGCGCTCGCTCGAAGTACCGATCACCACGCGGTCGGGCTTCATGAAATCTTCCACGGCCACACCTTCGCGAAGGAACTCGGGGTTAGATACCACGTCGAATTCGCCCTTATAATTTTTCGCGATAGCGGCATGTACTTTTTCGGCGGTGCCTACGGGTACGGTACTCTTATCAACGATCACCTTGTAATCGTCGAGAATTTTTCCCAGCTGGTCGGCCACACCCAAGATGTATTTCAGGTCGGCTGAACCGTCTTCACCCGGAGGTGTGGGAAGCGCCAGGAAAACGATCAGTGCATCTTTCACTCCTTCCTCCAGGCTGGTAGTGAAACGAAGCCTTTCTTCCTTTACGTTGCGGAGAAATAATTTTTCGAGGCCGGGCTCATAAATAGTGATCTGCCCGTTTGAAAGCTTTTCAACTTTTGCTTTGTCTATATCCACACAAGTAACATCATTTCCAGTTTCTGCGAAGCATGTACCAGTAACTAGACCGACATAGCCGGTTCCTACGACAGCGATTTTCATGTTTTGTAAAGTTTTTATAAGGGTTTAGGCTTGGGTTCAGGTTAAGGTTAATCTGTTAATTAATTTATTTATTTACAAATTCTAATACTTTTTCGGTGATGTACCGCAGCTGTTCGTTATCCAGCTCAGTGTGCATAGGAAGGGAAATGACCCTTTCCGTAAGCCAGTCAGTGGTTTTCAGGCTGTACTTACTGCCGCCAAAAGGTTCAAACATTTTCTGGCGGTGAGCGGGTACCGGATAATAGATCATGGAAGGTATAGCATTCTCAGCGAGGAATTTGTTCAATCCGTCGCGGTCCACGCCTTCCAGTATGAGGGTATATTGGTGGAACACATGGTTGCTATACAGTGCCCGGTACGGTGTGGTGATCTTTGGATGACCGGCAAAAGCCTGGTCGTAATAATCAGCCACCCGCCTGCGTGCATTGATATAGCTGTCCAGGTGTTGAAGCTTCACATTCAACACCGCCGCCTGTATGCTGTCCAGCCGGCTATTACAGCCCACCATGTCGTGGTAATAACGCTTACTCTGACCATGGTTGGCAATCATTTTTAATACGTTAGCTAACGCATCGTCATTGGTGAATATTGCGCCGCCATCACCATAGCAGCCCAGATTTTTTGAAGGGAAGAAAGAAGTGGTGCCAATGGTGCCGATGGTGCCGGTCTTCTTCTCCGTACCATCTTTAAACCGGAAATCACTTCCTATGGCCTGCGCATTGTCTTCGATGACATATAAATTATTATGCCGCGCAATCTCCATAATGGCTTCCATGTCGGCGCTTTGCCCGTACAGGTGCACCGGAACAATTGCCCTGGTGCGGGGAGTAATTGCCTTTCTTATCGATTCTGGGTCAATACAAAAAGTTTTGGGGTCCACATCCACAAACACCGGCTTCAGCCTCAGCAGCGCTATCACTTCGGTGGTGGCGATATAGGTAAAGGAAGGGGTAATTACTTCATCGCCGGGCTCGAGACCCAGGGCCATCATCGCTATCTGGAGTGCATCGGTGCCGTTGGCACAGGGAATTACGTGCTTCACGCCCAGGTAGCACGACAGGTTCTCCGCAAATTCGGTCACCTGCCTGCCGTTGATAAAAGCAGCGCTGTCGATCACCTCCTGGATTGCGTTATCCACGTCGCCCTTAATCCTGGCGTACTGCTGCTTTAAATCAACCATTTGTATGGGTCTCATCGTCAATCTGTTTATCCAAAACGCGCACAAACCTACAGCAAAAAGCTGGATTTAGCAATCATGTTTACGGGTCAGTCACGGATTAGTGCGGTTGTCACAGATCACGCGGATTTGATCGCAGATAATTATCGCGGATTATTATAGATTACGCGGGTTACACGGTTTACGCCGGATTGCGCGGAGCAAGTCCCCTTTGAAGAACTTCATATCCCTGAAATCCGCGTAATCCGCCAAATCCGCGATACATTTGCACACCAAAATTGAACCAGTTTGCACCTGTTCCTGTACAACATATTCCTGGTACTCTATGTGGCCGCCATCCGCATTGCAGCCCTCTGGAATCCAAAGGCCAGGCTGTGGCTGGAGGGTCGCAGGAGCGCGGTTCCGGGTTTCGGGTGGGGCGTTTCGGGCTCAGACAAACCGACACCCGAAACGCGCCACCCGCAACCGCACGTGGTGTGGATGCACTGCGCCTCACTCGGCGAGTTTGAACAGGGCCGTCCGCTGCTGGAGGCCATCCGCAGAAATTACCCAAACACCCGCATCATACTCACCTTCTTCTCGCCATCAGGTTATGAGGTAGTGAAAAATTATAAAGGCGTGGATAAGGTGGCCTACCTGCCCATGGATAGTAAAAGAAAGGCCAGGGCATTCCTGGACGCGGTGCAGCCAACATTGGTGCTCTGGGTTAAATATGAATACTGGTATTATTTTCTCACCGAACTGAAAAGAAGAAATATTCCCACGCTTCTGATATCGGGCATTTTCCGCAAAGACCAGCCATTCTTTAAATGGTATGGACGATTACATCGATATATGCTTGAAAGCTTCACCCATTTTTTTGTGCAAACGCCCGCATCGGTAGAGTTGTTGAAATCAATTGGTTTTACCAATAACATTACGGTTAGCGGCGACACGCGCTTTGACCGCGTAATTTCAATTGCAGAAGCATTTACCCCCATACCGGAGATCGAAAAATTTTGCGGCAGCCATACAGTGATTGTAGCTGGCAGCACCTGGATAGAAGATGAGGAAGAACTCGATCATTATGCCAACACACATCCCGAAATGCGCTTCATCATTGCGCCGCACGAGGTGCATGAAGAACATATCAGGGAGATTGAAAAACTGTTCAAACATTCGGTGCGCTATTCTGCCCTTCAAAATATAAAGCCCGACACCAATGTGCTGATTATTGATAATGTGGGCATGCTGGCGCGATTGTATCGCTACGCCACCATCACTTATGTGGGCGGAGGTTTTGGCGAAGATGGCGTACACAATGTGCTGGAAGCCGCCGTATATGGGAAGCCTGTGATATTTGGTCCCGAGTATGAAAAATATGTGGAAGCAATAGAGCTGGTGGAAGCCGGCGGCGCCTTTTCTATAGAAAATGCATTGGAACTGGAAAAACAACTCAACGACCTGCTCAAAGATCGTAAGCTATATGAAGGCAGCTGCGCTGCCGCGCGCAATTATGTATATGCAAAAAAAGGAGCTACTACCGATATCCTGCATTATATTCAGGAGAACCGTCTTTTAACCAGCTGATAGAAATGGCGGGTGGTTTCTTTTGTCTCGTCCCAGCCCAGTTTCACTTTCAATTCTCTTTCTATCCAGTATTCTGCTTCGGGAAAAATGCGGAAGCTGTTGATGGTTTTGATGCTGCGTTCGTACATCACCTCGTCGCCCCGGAATAATTCATTGATGAACACGAAGCGGTCGTTGATGCCGATGGCCCTGCGCAGGTCACGAACAGGAGCGTCTGTAAGCAGGTGAGCCACCTCTTTTACGTTTTCTTTTAACTTATCGTTTAGAGAGTATTCGCGGGCGGCGATCACGTCGTTGAGTTCTTTTACGGTTGACTGGTGCGAAAGTGTCGGAATTTCACGCAAAGGATCGAAGTGCCAGCCGTTGCTGGTGGCAGTGTCGGGTTTGGCGTTTCGGGTTTCGGGTTGAGCAGCCGCCACTTCTTTAAGAGCAGGCTTTTCTTCTACGATTTCTTCTTTCACGGTTGCTGCGACACTATTACTATAAGGACGTCCGTTATTGGGCAATACTACCGCCACTTTGGAACTGTTATATACCGGTTTGTTCGCTGTAAGGCGCAGGAGTTCTTTCTCAATTGCTTGAGTAGTAACTAATAGTTGGGTTGGATCGGCCTTTTCTTGAAATTGTTCATTTAACTTGCCGATCAATTGTTGTAAACGTTCCATAATAAGCGGGTACTTTTTATGGGTTAGTGTATGACCCTAAAGTTAACAATTATTGTACCTATTTCCGTTAACATGTTCATAGAACCCAATATATCTGGCGAAAGGCGCGGCTCTATTGAAGTAATCTGTGGCTCAATGTTCTCCGGCAAGACCGAAGAACTGATCCGCCGGCTGAAGCGCGCGCGCATCGCCAATCTGCGCGTGGAGATATTCAAACCAAAAATTGATGTGCGTTATGATGAGCAGAATATCGTGTCGCACGACGAAAACGCTATTTTATCAACGCCCATCGAAAATTCCCAAACCATCCTGCTGCTGGCCACTGGTGTAGATGTGGTGGGCATTGATGAAGCCCAGTTTTTCGACGACCAGCTTCCCGATGTAGTGGATCAGTTAGCTTATAAAGGTATCCGCGTAATTGTGGCCGGTCTCGATATGGATTATACCGGCAAGCCCTTCGGGCAAATGCCCAACCTGCTGGCCAAAGCAGATTTCATCACCAAACTGCATGCTATTTGTGTTCGTTGTGGCAGCCTGGCAAATTATTCTTACCGTAAAACTGTTGATGATTCGCAGGTATTATTGGGAGAAAAAGATATTTACGAACCGCGTTGCCGCAAATGTTACCGTGCGGGTGACTGATACATGCGTACACGCGTGTTTTTTTGCGGTGAACATCGTATTTATCGGTATGCCACACAACACTTTCGGCCATCTCCATTTGATATGGCATGCCGCTAGTGACACTGGCTGATAGGGTGCCTTCCATTTCTCCCGTAGTAATCAATCTTCCCTCTCCCAGCCTGCCCGAAACAATGGTATGCACATGAAGAAATGCCGTATCATCTTTTATTGATTGCACAGTGATGTTGTGACTGTGTTTTACCGGTGCATGTTGCTTGTATTCAATTTTACTTACCCATTGCTCTCCCACTTTTATTTTTCTGCCGGGCAAATACCAGAACAATCCGTTTACCAGGTCGGTCAGCGCTTCGGGCGATACATAATCACGAATCAGCTGGCTCACTTCGCGGCTGTCTTTCTGCGTAGCCGCCGTTATTTTATCTCGTATGGGTTCATAAGCCCAGGTATCTTCTACGCGGCCTGACGCATTCACCGCTACTTTTACCGAATCGCCGATGATGCCGGGCACTACCTGGTACCAATGCGTTCTCATCGCATCATTCGACCAGGCAGTATAATTCCTGGCAGAGTCGGTGCTGAAGGTGGTCATCACGCCACGTATGAAATCAGCGCTGCCGTCGGCGCGCGGGTTCATTATTGTTTGAGGGCTGGTGACAGCAATGCGCTCGTAGGCGAGATTGAAAACCCTGTCCCCATTGACGAGCTGGCTCAATTGTATCACAAAACGCAGCTCTTTGCTTTGCGGAGGCGGCAGATTGTCCGCATCCTGACCGCTCGTTTCGTCGGTTTCAATGGTAAAATGGTACAAGGTTGCGGCATCGGGGTTAAATGAGAAATTTTTTGATTCATCGCAGGAAACAATGAGCGCGCAAAAAAAGCAAATGGCAATATATCGGCGATAGAAAATCATAGTGCTGAAGACGCAAAAAAAGCATAATCCATAACTAAGACAAAGCTTAATTTCGCTGCCATAATTGCACACCATCAGATCGCTTGGTCACATACTGGTTTTGATTAAAAAAGATATGCTGCTTGAGATCAGGCAGCAATACACTTTTTATGGCGTGCTGCTCTACGTGGCCTCCACCATATTTGTACTTTACCTGGCCATGGGTCAGCCCGAAGAAAAAGTATGGAACGGTCTGTTCTGGATGATCCAGTTATTCATCTGTGTAAACGCGGTGGCGAAGAGTTTTTTGCAGGAAAGCCGTGGGCGCATGCTTTATTTTTATAGCATTGCCGGGGCGCGGGATTTTGTGCTGGCCAAATTAATTTTCAACGCCGCCCTCATGATACTGATGAGCCTGGTAAGCCTGGTATTGTTTCGCATCTTACTCGGCGATCCTTTGCAAAACTTCTGGCAGTTCCTGGGCATAGTGTGCCTGGGCGGCTGCAGTCTTAGTCTCGTCTTTACCTTCCTGGCGGCTATTGCGGCCCGGGCCCAGCAAAATGCCGCACTGATGGCCATCATGGGTTTCCCCGTCATTATACCACAACTGCTCCTCCTTATTCGCATTTCCAACACCGCTTTTGGCGATGTCATTCAATCAAATCAATGGCAGATGGTACTGGCGCTGGTTGGGCTCGATGCATTGGTGGTAGTGCTGGCGATAATTTTGTTTCCGTTTCTGTGGAAAGACTAGGAAACTCTTCATAATCCCTTTTCCCCTAATTTTGCCCCATTTTACAGTTAGATTATGCGCCGGCACTGGTGGAAAATATTATGTATTGTTTTGCTGCTGTACAATTGTATCGCCGGCCTGCTGGTGAAACTACCAGAGGTTACTGCTTTCGAAACGAGTAACCTGTACGAGAGCATGCGCAACTTCTTCTTCCACGTGCCGATGTGGTTCAGCCAGTTTAGCTTGCTTACCGTTTCGCTGGTTTATTCCATCAAATACCTGCGCAATCATACGCTCGTCAACGATCTGAATGCCGATGAATTTGCCCGCACGGGCGTGTTGATGGGTTGCCTGGGTTTAGTTACCGGCATGATCTGGGCAAAATACACCTGGGGCGCCTGGTGGAGCAACGATCCCAAGCAAACCGGGGCGGCTATTGCGGTACTGATCTATTTTGCCTATTTCGTGTTGCGCAATTCCATTACTGATATGGATAAAAGGGCCCGCGTGGCAGCGGTGTATAATATTTTCGCTTATTTCCTGTACATACCCCTGATATTTATTTTGCCCCGTATGGTAGAATCGCTGCATCCCGGTGGTAAAGGTGCGGAGGGCAATCCCGGACTCGGCGGCGACAGTCTCGAACCGGCAATGAGAGCTATTTTCTGGCCCGGCGTGTTGGGCTGGACATTACTCGGCGTCTGGATTTCTACACTGCGCTTCAGGGTACGGATACTGGAAGAAAAACAACAACAACAAGTGGCTTAACTTAATTTATGAAGCAATTATTTTTTACGCTGTTCGTTTTGCTTTGCGCGCTCGCTGTACAGGCGCAGGGCGATGCAGGCCAGGACCCACACGCAGGTTTGCGCGCCGGTGGAAAGATTTACGTTGTGCTGGCAGTAGCGGTCACTATTTTGGTCGGATTGTTATTGTATGTCATCCGCCTCGACAGGAAGATTACGAAGTTGGAAAAAAAGTTATAAGATAAATCATAAAATTAGCTTGTCATGTCTGAATACAGTTTTTTTGGAGCAGTCGAAAAAAGTTTTGATAAGGCTGCAACGTTTACAAAATGGGACCCGGGTATTCTTGAGCAGATCAAACAATGTAATGCGGTTTACCGCATGCATTTCCCCGTTAAGATCGGCGACCGCGTTGAAGTGATCAAGGCATACCGCGTACAGCACTCTCATCATAAACTGCCTTGTAAAGGTGGTATTCGTTTTGCCCTTTCCGTTAACCTCGACGAGGTGATGGCCCTGGCCGCGCTGATGACTTACAAATGCGCCATCGTGAATGTGCCCTTTGCCGGCGCCAAGGGCGGTATTACTATCGATCCGAAGAAATACACTCCTTACGAGCTGGAAAAAATCACCCGCCGCTATACTTCCGAGCTGATCAAGAAAAACTTTATCGGACCCGGCATCGACGTTCCCGCGCCCGATTATGGTACCGGTGAACGCGAAATGGCCTGGATTGCCGACACCTATGTGAGCATGCGTCCTGGCGAAATTGACGCGCTTGGTTGCGTAACCGGTAAGCCCGTAACACAAGGTGGTGTGCGCGGCCGCCGCGAAGCTACCGGCCTGGGTGTGTTCTACGGGCTGCGCGAAGTGTGCAATATGAAAGATGTGATGGACAAACTGGGACTTTCAACCGGCGTAGAAGGCAAACGCGTAATAGTGCAGGGTCTTGGTAACGTAGGTTATCATGCCGCCAAATTCTTCCAGGATGCAGGTGCGCTGGTAATTGGCATAGCTGAATATGAAGGCGCTATCACCAACCCGAAAGGATTGGACGTGGACGCTGTTTTCCAACACAGGAAATCCAGCGGTTCTATATTGAATTTCCCAGGCGCCACCAATATCCCCAACAGCGCCGATGCACTGGAACTGGATTGCGACATCCTGATTCCCGCCGCTTTGGAAAACGTAATCAATGGCGAAAATGCCCCGCGCATTAAAGCCAGGATCATCGGCGAAGCCGCCAACGGTCCGCTCACTCCCGAAGCCGATGAAGTGTTTATTAAGAAAGGCACGCTGGTGGTTCCCGATATGTACCTCAACGCCGGCGGTGTGACTGTATCGTACTTCGAATGGCTGAAAAACCTTAGCCATGTGCGTTATGGACGTATGGAAAAACGTTTCACCGAAAACCTCAACACCAAGATACTCCTGCAAATGGAGAACCTGACCGGTAAAAAGGTAGAACAAAAAGACCGCGAGCTGATCATGCACGGCCCCGAAGAAGTGGACCTGGTGCGCAGCGGTCTCGAAGAAACCATGATCACCGCCACCCGCGAAATCATGGACATCTTCAAGAGTCATCCCGATATTCCCGATATGCGTACAGCCGCCTACGTGGTAGCTATCAACAAAGTAGCCACCAGCTACCAGGAGCTGGGCATATTCCCATAATTGTACAGAATCTAGAAAAAGTAAAATCCCGTTTGAGTGTTATCAAACGGGATTTATATTTTTTGGAGATAAATTCAGTCCATATCTACACCTGACCTTAAAAGTTTTCCAAACGACCTCCTGGCTATATCATTTTGATCCTGGCGGTCTTGCTCCTTGTAAGCATTTCAGCAGTTCAGCCAATGACACCTGTCGTTCCAGGCTATGCAAGATATCCGCGACTTGAGGCCCCCGGCGATGGTCCGGCGATAAGTCACAAGTGCTTTTACCGCGACTATGATGGCTGGGAAACCTTCCTGGTCAATGACTAAAACAGTCTCTCCTGCGGCGGCCTTACTCCTACCAGCCTGATATAGATGGTGGTCTGCCCGCGGTGGTGCGACTGGTGTTCAAAAGCCTTGTTGAGCATATTGAAAGCAGTCTCTTCAAGACTGCCAAACACTTTTGTTTTCTCGTTCCATTTGCTGGTGGGTGTGTTTTGAATGGTCTTGATAACCCAGTCGTAGCTTTCGCTCACATATTTCACTACAGAATCTTTTGCATGGGCAGAGGCGCGTTGTTCCAGGGTAAATGAAAACCAGGATGGCCTTGGCTCATTGGGCAACGACTGCGACACCAGGAACACGTTGCCATTGGCCAGGTGCAGCATTTGCTGCGCGAAGCTTCTTACGCTATCGGTAGCCTTGAAAGTATATTTATCTGCCGGCATGGTATTGAGATATTCGAGGGTGTATTCCTTGGCCCTCTGCCAGTCTTTTACCATCTGGTTCTTGATATCTTCGAGTGATTGCGCGTTGGCGTTACTTACCACAAGAAAAGCAGCGAAAATGTAGATCAGTTTCTTCATACAGAAAATTTTGGACTGACAAAGTAAGAAATATTTTATTCATCTTTCCCAAACGGTACTTCTTTATACCGGTTGCACAGGTTAGAAACCATAGAAGCCTGCTTCTTCAGTTGTTGAGGTTCATCTATCATTTCCTGCGACATAGCCGTCTGCCGCATCAAACATGATCGGGCAGGCAGTCGATAGGGTGCAACTGGCCGTTATGTCTATGAAAACCTGCACAATGTGAACCGTTGGTAATTATCACATATTCAACAGGTACAGCAATAATATATCTCAAAACCTGTTGCAGCACCTCTTCGCTGAGCGGTATATCCATGGCCTTGCATTCCACCATCAGCCAGGGCTGGTGCTGCCGGTCGAAGACCAGGATGTCGAATCGCTTTTTTAATTCACCCAATAAAATTTCTTTTTCTACGGCTACCAGCGACGAAGGATATTTTTTTACCTGTACCAAATATTGCAGAAAATTTTGCCGCACCCATTCCTCACCTGTCAGGCGAATCCATTGCCGGCGCAATTCATCAAATATGAATTCTTTTCCTTCTTCCTTCTTCAGCCTGAAGGGATGGTCTGGATACTCAATCCGTATCATGTTCCAAATCTACTGTTTGATTATGTTGGAGAAAAAACGAAATTTAGGGAATGATGAAGTCAAAAGACGATATCGTTAGTAACTGGCTGCCCCGGTATACCGGTGAAAAGCTCGAAAATTTTGGCAGGTACATACTGCTCACCAATTTCAGTTACTATGTAACCCTTTTCGCCAAATGGCACGAGGTACCCGTGGTGGGGCTTGACCGGCCAATGCAATGCGCCACTGCCGACAATATCACCATCATCAATTTCGGCATGGGCAGTCCCACGGCAGCCACCATCATGGACCTGCTGAGCGCCATCAAACCCAAAGCAGTCTTGTTCCTGGGTAAATGCGGCGGATTGAAGAAGCGTAACAATATCGGTGATCTCATCTTACCCATAGCGGCCATCCGCGGCGAGGGTACCAGCAACGACTATTTCCCGCCCGAAGTGCCCGCGCTGCCCGCCTTTGCTTTGCAGAAAGCGGTATCAACCACCATCCGCGACTACGGCGTTGATTATTGGACAGGCACTGTGTATACCACCAACCGCCGCGTGTGGGAACACGACGATGCATTCAAAGCCTACCTGCAAAAAATAAGGGCTTATGCCATCGATATGGAAACAGCCACCATTTTCTCGGTGGGGTTTTATAATAAAATCCCCACCGGCGCTTTGTTGCTCGTGAGCGATCAGCCTATGGTACCCGAAGGGGTGAAGACTGAAGAAAGTGATAAGAAAGTTACGGCCTCATTTGTGGAAAGACATGTGAGAATAGGAATTGATTCGCTGAAACAGTTAATCAACGATGGATTAACAGTAAGGCATTTGAAATTTTAACAGCAAATGCCGTCCTGATTATTTCGTTCTTACATAATCCCGCCGTTAATTTGAAGCATGATCGCTAATCAACACTCATGCCTACTCCTCTTTTACAAATAAAAAACCTGCAGGTTGATTTCATCACCGAGCTCGGCACCACCACCGCGGTGAACAATATTTCTTTAGAGGTAAATGCAGGAGAGATCGTGGCCATTGTAGGCGAATCGGGCAGCGGCAAATCAGTAACAGCTTTATCCATATTGCAATTACTGCCAACTCCGCCTGCTAAATATACCAGTGGTGAAATTCTTTTTTCTTCAGATGGAGGCGCGGTCGTGGACCTGATGCAGCAATCGCCCGAACAACTCCGCTCCATTCGCGGCAATGAGATAGCGATGATATTCCAGGAGCCCATGACTTCATTGAATCCCGTATTTACCTGCGGCTACCAGGTGCAGGAGGCCATCAGGCTGCACAGGAAGGTAAGTCGCGAAGAAGCGAAGCGGCAGACTATCAAATTGTTTGAACAGGTGAAGCTGCCAAATCCGGCGAACATGTTTCACCGCTACCCGCACGCCATCAGCGGCGGCCAAAAGCAACGAGTGATGATTGCGATGGCGATGAGTTGTCACCCGCGCCTGTTGATCTGCGACGAGCCCACCACCGCCCTCGACGTAACTGTGCAGAAAACCATTTTACAACTCATAAAAGAACTGCAGCAGCAAGGCCAGATGGGCGTCATTTTCATCACACACGACCTCGGCGTAGTGGCAGAGATCGCCGACCGCGCCATCGTGATGTACAAAGGCAATATTGTGGAGCAAGGGACCGTGCGCGACATTTTCACCGCGCCCCAACACCCTTACACCAAAGGCCTCCTGGCCTGCCGCCCCGTGCTGCACCCCAAAGGCGAACGCCTGCCGGTAGTCAGCGATTTCCTGTCTGGCGAAAGGGACGGTCAAGTGACAGGTGGCCCGCCTGGCAGCTGGGCCTCTCATGGGGAAGGTGGCTCACCCCCGAGAGTGGCCCACCCGCTGATAGAGGTGAAAAACCTGAAAGTGTGGTTTCCTTCGAAGAAAACATTCCTGGGAAAGCCGCTGGAATACGTGAAAGCTGTAGATGACGTAAGTTTCACTGTCTACAAGGGCGAGACGCTCGGGTTGGTGGGAGAATCGGGATGCGGGAAGACTACGCTGGGAAGAACACTCCTGCGATTGATTGAACCTACCAGCGGCACCATTCTTTACAATGGCGTGGACCTGACCGCAAAGAAGCGCGATGAACTGAAGAAACTGCGCAAGGAAATACAGATCGTTTTCCAGGATCCATATTCTTCACTGAACCCACGCCTTACCATTGGTGAGGCGATTGCAGAACCGCTCAAAGTGCATGGAATGGGGGAAAACAAAAGTGAGCGCAAAGAAAAAGTGATCTCGCTGCTGGAAAAGGTAAGCCTGCATGCCGATCATTACGATCGCTACCCGCACGAATTTTCCGGCGGTCAGCGGCAACGCATTGTTATCGCCCGCGCACTGGCATTGAGCCCTTCGTTTGTGGTGTGTGATGAATCTGTTTCGGCACTCGATGTAAGCGTGCAGGCCCAGGTGCTTAACCTGCTGAACGATCTGAAGAAAGAATTTGGTTTCACCATCATCTTCATCTCACACGACCTCTCTGTAGTGCGCTACATCAGCGACCGCATCATGGTAATGAATAAGGGGAAAATTGAGGAAGCAGGAGAAGCGGAAGAAATCTACCTGCATCCCAAAACCGCCTACACCCAACAACTCATCAACTCCATCCCCAACCCCACACCTTTCACCCGTAACTAACCGCAGAACCCACCCCAAAACCCACACTACATCCCATCGCTAATCACACCCTACACCCGAAACCCTCCACCTAATCTCTAAACCTTTGATTCTTCACCATCTCGGACAAATAACTCCTGTACCATCCATATTCGCGGCCACCATAAAACATCGAAGCGCTGCGGCGGCGTGAATAGACCATTTCCTGCAGAATCTGTTGCAATTGTTGTTTTACCGGCGTGTCGTTATCCAGCTTTTTTTCTTCACGCGCCAGGAAATCTTTGTTGTCGATATCGATCTCACCGGGCTTTTCGGGTTGCATGCCTACTAAAGCGATCTGCCATACCGCATCATCGCGCATGCGTTTGTATTTGAAGAAATATACATACCCTTTCCTGCCTTTGTAGGTCACGGGCAGTTTGTCAAGGTATGCCATGGTGTCGATTCTGTCGTAGCGCCCACCCGCACTCATGAGCATGCTGCGTGCAATAGCCTGCTGATTCTTATAGGCAACAGGGAATTTGTGGAGCTTGTTCATTTCATCCAGGTCCTTATACAACTCGCTTCGGTATTTATCGCTGGCGGCGAATACAGTGAATAGTGAATCCGGCACGGGCTGATTGTGGCGAAGGAGGTGAATGAATGTATTATATAGCAACCGCTTCGAGTTGGTAGCCATCAGCTGTTCGAAGAATGAATTCACACCTGGATACTTATCGCGGAAGGGCAAGAGCAGCACCACGTATTTATCCAGGTCAGGATTGCCCGAGTCTTCAACGCGCGTTTCGTCGTTATAGAATGAATTCTGGCGCCTGTCTTTAGCAGCAACCCTTTCCATTCTCGCCTTATCCTCGCGCGCCATTTGCTTTTTCAACAACTGCCTGCCGTCAACATATATCTTACTGAAATAAGTTTCATAATCTTTTGCCTGCAGGTAACCGCTGTCAACCATTGTCACCAGCAGATCGAGCACTTCTTCCTTGTAATCGTCTACGTGCAGCAGCTGCAGAAAGTCGGGGAATATGGTCCTGGTAAGGGAAAGTGTGTCGTACAACTCGCTCCAGGGACTATATGAATAAGAACTGTTACCGCGGCGCGCACCACCGGCCATACGGAATCTTTCCCTCCGGTAATCGTACACATCTTCATCCACAATAGGCGGCTCCTGTATGATCAGGTCTTTAAACGCCTGGAATGATTCTTTGGTTTTTTGTGACAGCAAGGCCTGCAATATTGCATTTTGCAGTGCCACGGTGTCTTTCACTTTCCAATACAATTCTTTCAGCCAGGGTGTGACGGAAGGCTCTTGTATTCCGCCAAGTATATAAATGAATCGCTGCTTGCGGCTCATATAATTGCTCATATCCCAGTTAAGTGCCAGGATGGTATTCTTGATATTCGGCACATCACCGGAATCGAAATCAAAAGCGTTGATGCTTTCGGCGGCGGCTTTGGCAACAGCGCTGTCTTTGCTGAACAGATCCTTAAACAACTGATCAGATTTGCTGGCAAACAAGGCGATTGTTTTCAGCGTATCATCGGGTTTGAAAGTGTTGAAGAAATTATCGATAAATGCACTGCGCTTGCCAATGGTATCGATGATAGTAGCCAGGTGAAAGAAATGGCCACCTTTGTAAAATGTCTTCACCATCAGCCGGCGGCTGCTGCCGGTATCTGATAAGATCAGGTCGCGTTCCAGGAAGCCATCCTCACGAAGCTTCACTTCTTTTTTCACTACCGTCATCGTGCTGTCTTCATTCCAGCGGCCTGCGTGGCGGCTTTCCCAAAGTTTGCTGCTATCTTTTTCAAAAGCGTATTTACCGACGCGGGCATAGCTTACCAGTATTTTTTCGCCGGTGGTATCATTACTGATCACCCTGGTTTCATACCTGGTGCGCTCTTCGCCATCATCGTCTTCACCCACCGTAGCGCGGTACATTGCTTCAGCTTCCGCCATCAGGTCTTCCCCGGGTTTTGACTCAGGAAATACCGGCGAGGTCACGGTCATGCGCAGCAGGGTATCGCGGTGCTGCCTGGGTGCGGGATATTTGAAGTCGGTGATGGTAAACGATTTCAGGAATTGCTGCACGTTAGCATTTTCCTGCCTGTACCTTGCCATCACCACATAATAGACCGGTCCGCGGATGATATATTTTACCGAACTATAGCTTCCATCTTTATGCTTGTATTTGCTTTCGAGCATGGGATAGCCGTTGAGGTTGGAAAATTTGCGGCTCACCTGCTTTTCGATAAATGAAGAAAATCCATAGCTCTCATCCATCAGTCGCAACTCGAATGTATCTTCTTCCAGGAATGTGTAGTTGTGCAGGCTGGCTTGCATTATGAGATAGCTGTTACCATCCTTATCATCCCTGGCGGTATATTCAAAACGGTCGGTGCCAAAACTATTATCGTACAAAACTGCAGGCTCATGCGGCAGGTCAACCGAGAAGCCACCGGTAGCGGGCTGCCAGTTTTTCCAATTGGCAGTGGGATATTCTTTTAAAGATATGGAGTTGAAAAAGTTTTGTGCCGTAGTGCCGGTATTCACAAACTCACCCGTGCCGCTGATTTTGAAAACAATGATTTCGAAAGGTGTCACAAAAACCTGGTAGCGCTGGTAATCGCCGCGGCGGGTGCGGTTGGTGAAATCAAAACCCTTGTAACCGTTTTTGGTAATCACTGTTTTTTTCAAAATTCTCCCCGGCACATTTTCATATAAAAGGCTGTCGATCTTTCTATGCACCTGGTCGCTGTTATGTCCCCAAAACAGGCTGTTGGTTTTGATACGGGTTACCATAAAATAAGCGCCGTTTACCATATCGGCATATTGCACCACGTCCATACCCTGCCAGTCGGTGAAGCGGTAAAACTTTTCGCCGGGAATACTCACTGTATAAAAACCATCATCTGAAGTTTGGGGCGCGAAGGGTTTTTCGGGATGAATTTTTTCAAGGGCTTCTTTTTGCGAGCTGTTGCGGTCGTCCATCTGCACGGGGCGCAGGGTGTATCCTTTTTCCCGCAGCATTTCTATCACTCCTCTTTTTCCCGGCAGGTGCGCCGCGCCCACCCCTGCAAACAGGCTATGTTTTTTGAGAATGGTATCTATAGAATTGGCCTGTATTTCGTTTCTCTTATACAAAAATTTTTCCTGGAAAGCTTCCGAAAAAACGGTCAGCGTTTCCAGCGAGTCCAGCAGGTCGAGGTCGCCCTTGCGGTAAGCTTCTTCCAGTTTCTTAGGATTGGTCATCATGGACTCATAGTCGTAACTGCGGCGCTTTTTGTTCTGGTCTCTCATCATATCCATATACGCCTCCATCACCAGCTTTTCACTTTCCTTAAAATCTTCCACGCCACACACTTTCTTACCCAGTTTTTTACCAATCTGGAAGATGTACATGTCCAGGAAAGTGTCTTCCTCAAAATCACCTTGCTGTTCGTTATAGTTGCGGTACAGCATGCCGTTGATCATGGAGGGCTCCACGGCCAGGGCGGCCTTTATTTTTTCTTCATAACTGTCTATAGCAAAAGTGGTGATCTGCATAAAATCGTAGGGTATCTCGGCGCGCCGCTGGCTGGGGTAATCGCCGGGGCGATTGTTGTTGCGGTAAAAAAAGGAATGGCTGAAGTCTTCCTGCCAGTTTTCGGGGTTGGTCTCCAGCGCCACTACTTCCACGCTTTTGATGGCATTGTAAAATGAATCGCCCAGGTGGAAAGCCAGCTTATTGCTCACGTGCATGGTGCCGAAAAGGTAAGAGGGCTGTTTAAGTCCGTTGCCCGTAATTTCCCAAAGCAGGCTGGGGTATTTTTTGGCGACAGGGGAAGCGTTCGGGGAGACCGGTTCCGCTTGCTTTTTATTGCGGTTTACGAGTTGTGCATCAGTGCCGGCCCACAGGAAACCCAACGCTACAAATAAGATAATAGCCGACTTCGCCATAAAGTAGAATTGAATGACAGACAAGTTAACAAAGCCTTTCCAACATATCAACTTGTTAACTTCTCCGATCGCTAAAAAGATGCAAAAATGGGACTAAATCACACCCGATTTTAAATTTGTATTTTCCTCCATTTCGCCTTACCTTTGCACGCTTGAAATCAAGCAAAACATGATGTCAAACCTGGTGCCGTAAGACCTCGTTTGTATCGGAATCCCCGATGTACCCGTTTCTTACCCCGCGCTGGTATCATGTGTAGTTCCATTTATTAAAACTATTTTTTAGCTCTACAGATGAAACTTTCACAGTTCCGGTTCGATTTACCACTTAACCTTATTGCCCAACACCCTGCAAAAAAACGCGAAGATGCCCGCATGATGGTTGTTCACCGCCACACCGGCCAGATCGAGAACAAGCACTTCCGGGATATTATTGACTATTTCGACGACAAGGATGTTTTTGTAGTAAACAACACCAAGGTTTTTCCTGCACGCATGTATGGACGTAAGGAAAAAACCGGAGCCAAGATTGAAGTATTTCTGCTGCGCGAACTGAACAAGCCCAACCGTCTTTGGGACGTGATTGTGGACCCCGCCCGCAAGATCCGCGTGGGCAATAAATTGTATTTCGGCGAAAACGATGAGCTAGTGGCCGAGGTAATCGACAATACTACCTCGCGCGGCCGTACCATCCGCTTCCTGTGGGACGGTACCGACGAAGAATTCCGCCAGATGCTGGAGTTCCTGGGCGAAACCCCGCTGCCGAAATATATCAAACGCAAACCCGAAGCCGAGGACAAAGAACGCTACCAGACCGTATACGCCAAACACGAAGGCGCCGTAGCCGCCCCCACCGCCGGTCTGCACTTCAGTATCGAATTAATCAAGCGACTTGAAATAAAAGGTATCCGCTTTGCCGAAGTGACCCTGCATACCGGTCTCGGCACTTTCCGACCCATCGAGGTGGAAGACCTGAGCAAGCATAAGATGGATGCCGAGTATTATAAGATTGACGAGACTGCCTGCAAGATTGTGAACAAGGCTATCCAGGGCCATCACCGCATCTGCTCGGTGGGTACCACCACTATGCGGGCCATCGAGAGCTCGTACACAGCCGAAAAATTATTGAAACCTTCAGAAGGATGGACCAATATCTTCATCCATCCCCCCTACCAGTTTAACATCGCCGATGCACTGGTTACTAACCTGCACCTTCCCAAGACCAGCCTGCTGATCATGGTCTGCGCCTTCGCCGGCTACGACCTGGCTATGGAAGCCTACAGGAAGGCGATTAAGGATAAGTACAGGTTTTTCAGCTATGGTGATGCGATGCTGATTCTTTAAGAAAGTTTCGGGTTCCGGGTTCGGGGGTTTCGGGTGGCTGCCGCGCTTTGTAATCGCTGCTTAGTTGTAAGAACCCGAGACACGAAACACGAAACTCGAAACTGTTCATGAGTTCCTACAAAAAAATACGAATCCTGGAAACTATCCGCCAGGGCCAGATCGGCGGCGGGGAAAGTCATTTGCTCGACCTGGTTGAAAACCTCAACAAGGAGGTCTTTGAGCCGGTAGTGTTGTCGTTTACCGATGGTCCTATGGTAGAGCGGTTGCGGGGTATGGGCATCACTACGCATGTTATTCATACCACAAAGCCTTTTGATTTTTTGAAGTGGAAGCAGGTAAAAAAACTGATAGAGTCGGAGCAGGTGCAACTGGTGCATGCACATGGCACCAGGGCGCATAGCAATGTGTCGTGGGCCGCGCGCAAACTGAAATTGCCCGTTGTATATACCGTTCACGGCTGGAGCTTTCACGATAACCAGCCATTTCCCCTGAAAAAATTGCGGGTGTTGGGTGAGAAGTATCTTACCAGCAAGGCAACCGTGAATATTTCGGTGTCGCAATCGGTGCACGATACGGGACTGAAATATTTCAGCAGTTATCAATCTGTGGTAATACCCAATGGAATCAATCAACAAAAATTCAATCCTTCCCGGTCATTTAAGGATATACGCGCTGAATTAGGCATTCCCAACAATTCAATACTTGTTTTATTCATCGCACGATTTACCGAGCAGAAGCAGCCGCTCACTATGATCCGGGCTTTTGAAAAGGCCGCAGCGGCCAATGACCGGCTGCGATTACTGATGGTAGGCGATGGTGAACTGAAAGCAGAAGCCGATGCGCTGGTAGCGCGCTCTGCGGTGAAGGAAAAAATTGTCATGCAAACCTTCCGGCAGGATGTGCCTGATATTCTTGCTGCCGCTGATATGTATGTATTGCCTTCCTTGTGGGAGGGTCTGCCGCTTGGTCTGCTCGAAGCCATGGCAATGGGTAAGGCCGTGATTGCATCAAAAGCTGATGGCACCAAAGAAGTGATACAACCCAACATAAACGGCATTATGGTAAATGTGGAATCACTGGAAGCAGACGTTACCCATGCCATCGTGCAACTGGCCAGCGATGCTAACCTTCGCGCACGACTTGGCGAACAGGCAAGAGCCACCGTGACCAGCGGTTTCAGTGCCGCGGGAATGACGCGACAGGTGGAAGAAATTTATCTCCGGCTTGTTCAGCATTAATCATTTTTGTATCCCCATAATGCATAAATTAGATGACATTCTGCTAAACATGAAACAGCTTGTCTTCTTAACCCTGGCTGCGTTCTGCTGTTCGGCCGGCCTTGCTCAAACTGTCATCCCCCTGTATAAGGATCCTATCCCCAATTCAAAACCCAATACCGTACAGGAGAGATCTGTGACCGATGACAAAGGAATCACGCGCATTCACAGCGTAACCATACCCACGCTCACCGTTTTTCAACCTGAAAAAGAAAAAGCCAACGGCACCGCAGTCATTATTTGTCCCGGCGGCGGTTACCGCTATCTTGCCTTCAACCACGAAGGCACCGACGTTGCCAGGCGTTTTGTGGAAATGGGCGTAACGGCATTTGTGCTGAAATATCGATTGCCCAACGACTCAATTATGCTCAATAAAGAAATTGGCCCTGTGATGGATGCACAACGCGCTATTCAATTAGTGCGCGAGCGCGCAAAAGAATTTGGTATCAAAAAAGATCGGGTGGGTATAATGGGCTTCTCCGCCGGCGGACATCTTGCTTCCACTGCAGGCACGCATTTCAACAAACATTACTTACCGGGAAAAAAGAAAGGTAATCTCCGCCCCGACTTCATGATCCTGGTTTATCCAGTCATTAGTTTTGCCGATAGCATCGCTCACATGGGCTCCCGCAACCAGCTCCTGGGAAACAATCCCTCGGCCGAAAAAGTCAATGAATATTCCAACGAACTGCACATCAACAAAAAAACGCCACCCACCTTTCTCGTCCACGCCGAAGACGACAAAACCGTTAAAGTTCAAAACATGCTCCACTTTGCGACCGCGCTTCAACACAGCAAAGTGCCCTTCGACTTCTATCTCTACGAACAAGGCGGCCACGGTTTCGGCATGTTCAACACCACCAGCGACGTAAAGTGGATGGACCTGGTGGAAAGGTGGATAGAGAATTTTGAATATTGAATTTGAACAAGGAATTTGAATGTGAATGGAGGTTATTTATTCAAATTCAAATTCCTTGTTCAAATTCAATATTCAATATTCTCTAGTACTTCGGTATCTTCTTCTCTGTCTCCTCGGGTTCGTTGGCCGGCATGTTGATTTCCGGATCACGACCACCACCTTCTTTATCGTCCTGCTGGTTGCCTGTTGCTTCGGGTGATTTTTCCTCTACCGGCTCCTCGCTGGGCTGGCGCCGTGAGGGGTCCTGCTGACCCTGATCGCCTTGTTGCGATTGGTCATGTTTGCCTGATTGACCCGAAGTGCCCGGCACTCCTTCGTTGAATTTTTCTTTAGACCGGTCAGTGTTTTGCTGTTGGTCTTTTTGATTTTGTTTATTCATAACAAGCGTTTTTTAGTTTTAAAAGAATGCAAATACTGCTTTCATGCTTATTGGTTAAAATACCATACCACCAGGCGAAAAAGCTGGAAACGAAGACGATGGAAAATCTACTGTGCATAATATTCCACAGGGGAAGGCCAGGTGACAGGTTGCCCTCCTACACCTGCTGGCGCAGCAGCGATTGCAGCAAATCGCAGAGCTCAGAAAACCTGGCAGGTTTGGTGAAAAAGCGATCGGCACCAGCGCCGATGGCTTGCTGGCGGTCATCGGGGTGATTGCTGGTAGAGTAAACGATAACGGGAATTTTGCGCAGTGATTCTGATTTTTTGAATTCACTGAGAAATTGAATGCCGCTCATACGCGGCATGTTGAGGTCGAGGAAAATGTAGTCGGGAAGCTGATCGAGTGATGACAGCATCTGCAGCGCTTCGCCGCCACTGTGCGCGGTCATCAGCATGATGGTTTCATCTACCTGCGACAGGGCAGATTTAAAGATTTCATGATCATCAACATCATCGTCGATGAGAAATAGTAAGTGGTTCCGACGCATTTAGCTTGTATTGTCGCTGGGAGGAGGCTAAACAACAAGATAGTCAATTTTTTCAATATCTTCATACAGAAAGTTTACGAGTATGCACCGATACCGGGTCATCGCATTTTTTTCCATCATTTTTTTATTGTCGTCTTGCTCGCAACATATGACACTATCCAGCCTGCAACAACAGATTGAAGAAAGGTTATCGAAAGAAAAAGGCGTATTTGCTGTAGCCTTTAAAGACCTCACCACCGGCGAACAGATTATGATCAACGAACGCGAACGTTTTCATGCCGCCAGCACTATGAAAACGCCCGTAATGATAGAGGTCTTCAGGCAGGCCGAGGAAGGAAAATTTTCCCACGATGATTCAGTCATTATTAAAAATGAATTCAAAAGTATTGTTGACAGCAGTCTTTTTACCCTCTCGCCCGACGACGACAGTGAAAAGGAACTTTACCAACACGTTGGCGAGCCCCGTAAATTGTCGGCGCTGGTATATGATATGATCATTGTGAGCAGCAACCTGGCCACCAATATGGTGATTGAATTGGTAGATGCAAAAAACGTTACGCAAACCATGCGATCGCTCGGCGCCGACAGCATCCAGGTTTTACGCGGCGTGGAAGACAACAAAGCTTATCAAAAAGGTCTCAGCAACACCACCACTGCCCTCGATCTCGCCATCATTTTTGAAAAGATCGCAAAAGGCGAAGCAGTCAGCCCCCGGGCCTCCCAGGCCATGATAGATATCCTGCTCGATCAGCGATTCAACGAAATCATCCCTGCACGTCTGCCCAAAGATGTGAAAGTAGCCCACAAGACCGGTGACATATACGGCGTACGCCACGACAGCGGCATCGTAATACTCCCCGACGGAAGAAGATACGTATTGGTCCTGCTCTCAAAACAACTTGAAGACCCCGATGCCGGCATCAAAGCAATGGCAGAAGTCTCAGAAATGATCTATAAGTATTCAGCTCAAAAGAATTGAATATTGAATAAGAATGAACACCCCCATTCCCTGTTCAAATTCAAAATTCTACTCGCTGCCCGGCGAAAAGAAAAGGGACCGGTAGAAACCGGTCCCGTGTCACATGAGAAAAATTCTATTACCGCAACTAACCTATACTATCCGGGGCATGTGTTGCGATACTAGGCTTATACAGGAAGTCCCCGGAAGATCTTTGATGATCTGTTTTCAATCATTCGTTTTACGTGCGCACAGCCTTTGAATAGTGTAATGGACGCTTGTTCAGGATATCAATAAGGATTTCGAACAGGTCGGCATCACGATAGTTGTACCTGAACTCAGTCTCCTTCACGTGCAGGTACAACGTGCTTCCGTTTAGTCCGCGGAATTTAATAAGCCGCGATTTGAGCATCCCCCAGAAGAGGTCGATCTCGTCGAGCGGCGAGCGGTGGCGCACGCCATTGGACGCAGCATCGTTGATGCGCAATAACCGGATGTTGTTAAAATCGGCAATACCGCTATACAAATGCAAATGATGCTTCCTGATCAGTTCGGGATCAGCCGCAGCCTTTCCCTTGAACCAGTCGTACAACCAGGCAGTATCTATATCACCAATCTTGTCGGTATATATAAAACTGTCTTTCTTGAAAATGCCGTACATCGCCTTGCGTAACGCGACGACATGACCGTTTCCGTTTGAACTGATTGCTGTTCCGTTTTCGTGCGGAACAAAAGTCATCGTGCCATTGGTATGGCGCAGCGGATTTTTTTCTTCGCAAAACTTCGCAACATGCGTGCGGATCAGCTTGAAGTAGGCATTAACGGTAATACGGCTAATGCCGGTAATGTTTGCTATTTGCGTAGCAGTAAGGTCTTCGCAAAACAATTTAAGCAGTTCCTTCACCTTTCTCTCAGAAAGATGGGCACCTTTCAGGTATCTGTTTTTCATGGCGGCTGGGTGGTTTGAAGTACGTAACTCTACGTAAATAAGACAATTTTTATTTTAATACGCGTGTTAAAATTTTATAAGCGGCGAGAAAGGGGGATAGAAAGAATGTAAATAAAACCTACTTATCGAGTAGAGTGATAAGATAACAAAACTATGACATTAGTACGCCAATAAGGTCTGCAAGAGTGTAGTTAACTTTTCAGCATTCGGCAACATCGCTTTTTCCAGAGAAATATTCATTGGAACAGCAGGAAGGTCAAGCGCGCCGAGCACTTCAACGGGAGCATCAAGGTATTTAAAACAATGCTTGCTGATTCTTGCGGCGAGTGCTTCGGCAAAACTATTGGTCTGCTGCTCTTCCGTCAGCACTACGCATTTGCCGTGTTTTTTAACAGTTGCAAAAATCAGTTCTTCATCAAGGGGCGATAAAGTGCGCAGGTCAACAATGGCAATTTGCCCGGGGAAATTTTTTGCTGCGGCCAATGCCCAATACACACCCATACCATAAGTGATGATGCAACATGTTTCGCCGGCATCTGTCATTTTTTTATCGGCTTGCAACACCATATTCGCTTTGCCGAGCGGTATGATGTATTCGCGCGAGGGCTCAATGGTTTTTGCTTCTTCGGTACCCGGCACTTTACTCCAGTAAAGACCTTTGTGCTCGAGCATTACCACCGGATTGGGATCCAGGAAGGCGGCCTTCATCAGTCCTTTCATATCAGCGGCATTGGAAGGATACACCACTTTTATTCCCTTAATACTAAGAAGCGTCGTTTCAACGCTTCCGCTATGGTAAGGACCGCCACCACCATAGGCGCCAACCGGCACGCGAATCAATGTGTGCACGGGGTATTTACCACAACTGAGATAGCAGCTTTTCGAAATTTCCGTTACCAGCTGGTTGAAGCCCGGGTATATATAGTCGCCAAACTGCACTTCGACGATCGGTTTCACGCCAACGGCGCTCATACCTACCGTTGAGCCGATGATATATGCTTCCTGTATGGCGGTGTTGAACACCCGGTGGTCGCCGAATTTTTCTGCCAGGGTTGCCGCTTCGCGAAACACGCCTCCAAGCCTTCTGCCCACATCCTGTCCATATAAAACTGCTTCGGGAAATTCTTCCATGATTTCGCGAATCGCAAACAATGCCGCGTCCACCATAATTATTTTTTCATTGCTGGCAGGCTGTCTCTCGCCTTTTTCTTCGGTAACGGGTGTGGGAACAAATACATGTTCGCCTACTGAAGACGCATCGGGTTCGGGGGCGGCCACCGCGCGTTTGAAATCTTCCGCCACTATATCAGCCGCTCGTTTTTCTATATCCAATAATTGTTCTTGGGGAAAACCAATGTCGAGCAAATGCTTCCGAAGTTTCGGACCCGGATCATCCTGCATATGCTTTTCCAGGTCTTCCTGCGTGCGGTAAAATTCTTTTCTCACGCCGCTGGTATGATGCCCTAGCAGCGGCACTTTTGCCTGCACCAGGTAGGGCCCGCGATGCATGCGCACATACTGCACGATGCGGCGCATGGCATTATAACTTTCGGCAAAATTGCTTCCATCAATCCGCACACGCTCCATTCCCGGAAAGCCCCCGGCATAATCATAGGCATCCATGGCGCGCGCTTCCCCGGCACTTACACTAATGCCCCAGTTGTTATCCTGCACCAGGTATATAACCGGCAGCTTCTTCAGCACCGCCACCTGGAAAGCTTCACTCACCTCTCCCTCCGTCACACTGGCATCGCCGAGCGAGCAGATCACCACCGGCAATTCACCGTTTGAACCTGTCTTCAGTTTAGGTGAGTTTATTTTCTCCAGATACTGTATCCCCTGCGCCAGCCCGGTGGAAGGTATCACCTGCATACCCGTAGCACTGCTCTGGTGAATTATTCCCGGCTTATCATCGCCCTTATAATTCGGATGCGAATAGTATTCTCTTCCTCCCGAAAAAATATCATCTCTCTTCGCCAGCAATTGCAACATCAGCTGGTAGGGCGTAAAACCCAGGCCCAGCAATAAGCTCTCATCCCTGTAGTACGGGCTCACCCAATCGCAAGGCAACAACTGAAACGCCGTGGCCAACTGAATCGCCTCATGTCCCCTGGAAGTAGAATGCACATACTTGCAAACGCTTCGGTTAGCCTCATACGTCTCTGCCATATTTCTGGCCAGGCACATGAGGTGATACGCCTTAAGAAGAGTGGTGGAATTGAGCATGCGGCAAAGTAAGAAGAATATTGAATTTGAATTTGAACAAGGAATTTGAATTTGAATGGAGGAGCAAATTAACACATTAACTACTAATCCAATTACCCCAATAATCCCTCATTCAAATTCAAATTCCTTGTTCAAATTCAAATTCAATATTCAAAAAAAGCCTTCCCCGAAGAATCGGAAAAGGCTCTTTCCTTGTAGTGATCTATAACTGTTATTTGATCTCGATGCTGAGCAGGCTATCGTCTTCGATGAAGGCTTCGAGTTCGTCGCCAACGACGCATTCGCCTACGCCGGCAGGGGTGCCGGCAAATACCAGGTCGCCGATATTCACTGAGAAATAGTTGGAGATATAGGCGACTATTTTATCAAAACTATGGACCATTAACCCTGAATTCCCCTGTTGTACCAGTTCCTTGTTTTTGTAAAGGCAGAAGTTAATGTCCTTTTTGTTTTTTACATTCTGCAATGGGATCCATTTGCCGATCACTGCTGAATTGTCCCATGCTTTGGCTTTTTCCCAGGGAAGGCCTTTCTCTTTTAATTCGCGCTGGATATCACGTGCTGTGAAATCAATTCCTACGGTAACAGCATCGTAATACTTGTTGGCAAATCTTTCCTGGATATACTTTCCATTCTTCGATATGCGCAACACCAGTTCACATTCGTAATGCAGCTCGTTCGTAAACTCCGGGTAATAGAATGGCGTATGTGCCTGCAGTAAGGCACTCTTGGGTTTCATAAAGATGACAGGCTCGTCCGGAACCTCGTTACCCAATTCTTTTGCGTGAGCCACATAGTTACGGCCTACACAGAAAATTTTCATACTCAACAAAGGGTTTAATTGAGATAATTGTTTTCGGGTTTCATAGCCTTGAAAGACTTCAGGGTACAGTGATCATAGCGATATTGAAAATCAAACTTTTAATCCCGAGTGGTAAAAGTCTTGCGAAAATAAAGATTCAAATTAACAAATCATAGTGGAAACTCCAATTTATTCGCCTCATTCATAGTCCTTTCGATGCCTATGAACACAAAGCTTTCAATTATTTCCACGCACTTTTCGATCTTCTGTTTTACGATGGGCAGTTCTTCCGGGAACCAACGGCTCAACACGAATTCTGCCTGCATGCCTTTGGGAAAATTATTCCCTATGCCGAAGCGCAGTCGCGGGTATTCGACCGTATTCAGGGCGGCCTGGATACTCCTTAGCCCATTATGACCGCCATCGCTACCCGAAGGACGCAGCCGGATTTTTGAGAGCGGTAAAGCCACATCGTCAAGCACCACCAATAAATGTTGCAACGGTATGGATTCCTTATCCACCCAATACTTCACCGCCTTGCCAGAGAGGTTCATATAGGTGGTAGGCTTGACAATTATCAAATTCTTACCCTTGAATTTTATTTCAGCTATGTCGGCATGACGACCTGGTATGAACGCGGTAACCCCGTGTTTATAGGCCAGCAGCTCCACCACATCGAAGCCGATATTGTGGCGGGTGCCCGCATATTCCGATCCTATATTTCCCAAACCAACAATGAGGAATTTCGACATACCAATATATTTCTCCGGGAATTGATTACGTGCTGCTACTATACCCAAACACCTTAGGGTGTACCCGAAAAAAGCCCGGTGAAGGTACCGGGCTTTGTCTGTATATCACAATTAATTAGTGTTACTTCTTGGCAGCAGCAGCCGGTTGAGCTGCAGAAGCGGCGGCGGCAGGAGCAGCAGCGGCTTCGTCTTGCTTCAGCTGACGAGTCAACACCACAGAAGCGATGGGGATACGAGGTGAGTTCAGAATCTCATAGTTTTCTTCTTTCACATCTTCTACCCTGATATTGCCATTCAGCTGCAGGTTGGTCAAATCCACTTCAATATTCTCTTTCAGATATTGAGGAAGGGTTTTAACCCGCAGTGATTTCATTTTGATGATCAGCTTACCACCATCTTTTACACCCTGCGCAACGCCGGTGAACTTGATAGGAATGGTAGCGATAACGGGTCTGTCATTGCTCAGTTCCAGGAAATCAACATGCGAAAGCTGGTCAGTGATCTTATCAAACTGAACGTCTTTCAGAATGCACTTGTAACTCTTGCCATCTACATTGATTTCTGCCAACTGGAATTCGGGAGTATATACAAGCGGTCGATAAGCCAACACAGGAGCTACAAAATTCACCTCCTGTGCACCGCCGTAAATTACACCAGGCACGAGTCCCTGAGAGCGATATTGCCGGGCGGCTTTTTTCCCGGTTTCGGTCCTCAGTTGTCCTTCGATTGTAATTGTTTTCATTTTTATAGTTTGTTATTTATTCCTCATTTGGCTGTGAATAAACAGCCCTGTGATACTCCTGTTTTCAAAGGCATTTCTCAATGCCACTGCAAACAGTTCCGCTACGCTCAGCACCTTGATCTTCGAAATTTTTTGTTTCAGCGGAATGGTATCGCAAACCACTAATTCTTCCAGTACGCTGTTTTCGATATTGCTGTAAGCATTGCCGCTTAATACGGGGTGCGTACAGAGGGCGCGAACGCTGCGGGCGCCTTTGTCTTTCAGCAGACCGGCTGCTTTGGCCAGCGTGCCGCCTGTGTCGCAAATGTCATCTATAAGAACTACATCCCTGTCGGTCACGTCGCCTATCACCACCATGCTGGCGATTTCGTTGGCGCGTTTGCGGTGCTTGTCGCAAATAACCATTTCTGCATTAAAGTAGGTGGCTATTTCGCGAATCCTGTTGGCACTGCCCACGTCGGGGGCCGCAAAGGTAAGGTTTTCCAACTGAAGTTGTTCGATATAAGGTATAAATATGGCGGAGCTGTCGAGGTGGTCAACGGGTATATCGAAGTAGCCCTGTATCTGGGGAGCGTGCAGGTCCATGGTGATCACGCGGTCGGCACCTGCAGCGGTTAACATATTGGCTACCAGCTTGGAACCGATGGCCACGCGGGGTTTGTCTTTCCGGTCTTGCCGGGCATAACCATAATAAGGAATTACGGCCACCACTTTGGCTGCCGAGGCCCGGCGGGCGGCATCGATCATAAGCAGCAGTTCAAGCAGGTTTTCAGCCGGGGCAAAAGTACTTTGTACCAGGAACACCATATCGCCCCTTATACTTTCCTGGAATACGGGCTGAATTTCTCCATCGCTGAATCTTGAAATGGTAATTTTTCCCAGTGTAGCCCCAAACTTACGGGCAATTTTCTCGGCCAGGTATTGCGATCCCGTACCGGAAAATATCTTGGCAGTAGTATCCATAACCGCAGTTAAATGTGCGGCGAAGCTACTGGAATATTAGAGAATAAGAAAACATGAAAACATGAATTTGAATATGAATGTGAATAAGGCGTCATTCACATTCATATTCAAATTCATGTTTTCATGTTTACCTTATTCTACTTGGTTACCGTAAGCAAAACCTGCTGCCCACCCGCCATGGCAGTGGTCTGCGACGAAGCCTTGGTTTCGCCGGCAATGCTGCGCTTGGGATTTACCGCGTAGAAAATGGCTGAACAAATAAATATCGAGAAGACCAGGGCTACTACATACATTCCGATGCAGAAGAGAAAGGGTTGGTAGCCGCCGATTGCTGAAAACGTAGATCTGCGTTTCATGGGATGTGGATTTTAATTACACGATTAGGTTTTACACAAATTGGATTTAAAAACTATAACGTCATCTTTGTACCTGTAGTACGTGAGATAACATTGTAAGTTTGAAGATAATAGTTAACCCTGAAGTATGCAAGAGAAGAAATACGCAATTAAGGATTGGGCGGAGGATGAAAGGCCAAGGGAGAAGCTATTGAACAAAGAACCGGGGTCGCTGAGCAATGCGGAACTGCTTGCCATATTGATTAACAAGGGCTACCGCGATAAAAACGCCATTGAACTGGCCCGGGAAATCCTGGCCCTGGGTAAGAACGACCTGAACGAGCTGGCAAGGCTGCCGGTCAGGAAAATAATGAAAATCAAGGGCATAGGCCTGGCTAAGGCCATCACCATTGCCGCCGCCCTGGAACTGGGCCGCAGGCGCCAATCTTATATGGGCAGGCGCAAACCCGTGGTAAGGGGCAGCCGCGATATAGCCGCCTTTCTGCAGCCCATGCTGCGCGATTATCCCAATGAAGTATTTGGCGTGGTGTTTATGAACCGGGCCAATGCCATCATTCATTTCGAGATTGTGAGCGAGGGAGGACTGACGGGCACCGTGGCCGACCCGCGTGTTATTTTAAAAAAGGCCCTCCAGGAAGACGCGGTCAATATAATTCTTTGCCATAACCATCCCTCGGGCAGCCTGGAGCCCAGCCGCAGCGATATAGACCTGACACTAAAAATAAAGGAAGCGGCCAGCTTCCTCGACATACGGGTAATAGACCATATCATCGTTACGGAAAACGGATACTATAGTTTTGCCGACAACGCGCTGATATAGGCTCAGGCCTGCGCGGTAGGTCCGCCGAAATTCAGCGGTATCTGCACCTCTTCCAGGTCCTGGATCTTTCCGTTAGCAGCCTCAAAACGCTGCACATTTTCTGTGAGCGCCTTCATGAAACGCTTGGCATGCTGAGGCGTCAGAATGATCCTCGACTTTACCTTGCTTTTGGGAGTGCCGGGCATCACATTCACAAAATCGATCACGAATTCGGCGTGCGAATGCGTGATAATGGCGAGGTTGGCATAAACGCCTTCCGCAATTTCCTCGGATATTTCAATATTAAGCTGATTAGGCTGTTGATTTTCCATGCGAGATTATTAGCTGCAAAAATAAAGAGGACAGCTCAGACTGTCCTCTTTAAATTTTTTAAGTCGCTGGGGCACATTCTTTTGCCCTTATGCGGCGCTCTCTCAGCAGCTGCCGGCTCAAGCAAAAGTGCCAGCATCGCTTTGCGATGATAGAATTTTTCTCATGTGACCAGAATGCTTTGGTCTGTGACTTGATAAATTTAGCAACTTTTCTTGCCCGAAAAATTTTTTGAAACAAGAAAATTTGAACAAGATAATTTGACGAATAAAATTTTTATCAAAAAGAAAGCCGGCTGCAGAGAACTGCACCGGCTTCAATTTACAGTCACAGAAAAAAAAGCGTTTATATACTTTTCATCCCTTATTTATCCCACCATACTGCGCCATCCTGTGAGTTGTTAACTCCACCCACAGTGTAGCGTGCAGAGGCTGCGGCAAAGTTTTCGGGATTGTACAAAGGCTCGTTAGTACCGTAAGGCAAACGCAGAGGAATGGGTCTGCCACTTCCGGGGGCAGGAGTGAGTTCAGGATAGCCTGTTCTTCTCCATTCTGCCCAACCTTCGTTGCCATCAGGATAGTGGGCCAGCCAGCGTTGTTCAGCAATACGTTGGAAATCGTCGGTGCCGTTCAATGCTACATCGGGCTGATCCAGGTAGTCATTAATAGTAGTTGCATCAGTGATACCCCAACGGTTCATTTCCAGGGTAATACCGGTTTTGTAGTTGGTCTCAGCATCTTCAGCTGTCCAGGTAAGTTTGGCAGCTTCAGCACGAGCCAGGTATACCTGCCCTGCAGTCAGCAGATACAAGGGGAAAGTCTCGGGGGTAGAAGTGTATGCATACAACCAGCCATGGTCGGGGTTGGCACCCTGCCATGCAATGGCATCATTACGGGTAAGACCATAGGGGAAACCTTTGGTGCTGGTTCCGTATTTCAGGATGCGCGGGTCATTCAGATTGTTCATCATGTCGGTGATGGTCTCGCTGATGGCATAGTCGAAACGCTGCGTAATTGCGTAATAGTTGTAGATCGGGTTTCTGTACACGCCGCCAGGATATTGAATAGCTGCATTATCGGCATTTGATTCAATTACACCAGCTGCAATGGCATCAGCAAATTCTGCTTTACCGAGAGTGGGGTTAGCTTTTGACATACGCAGCGCCAGGATAGCACGCAGCGAATTGGCAAATCTTTTCCACTTGGTGGTGTTGCCACTGTACATAATATCACCTTTAACAGTCGGACCATTGTCGAACTGGTTAGCTGCTTCTTTCAATTCTTTCAACAGGTCAGGATAAATATCTTCCTGCTTGTCGTAAGGAATATTGCCTTCACCTTTCAATGCCTGGAAGTAAGGAACATCGCCCCAGGCGTCGGTGATGGTTTTGAAGTACAATACTTTCAGGATACGCGCAATGGCGATCTGGTTAGCATTGCTACCAAATTCTGCAGCTTTTTCAGCTTTCTCGGGATCCGAGTTCATGTTGATGATATTCTGCAGATCATACAGCGGGCCTGCGTAGAAACCGTCCCAGTTGGTGGTGGGAGTAGCATAACGCGAAGCGTCGGTGTATTGTGTTTCTGACATGTATTGAGCATACAATCCACCAGGAATGTTGGTAGCATTGCCCCATGCTATACCTCCCAGACCCGACAGCACGTTGGTGAGCAACGCCGATGGAATGGGATCAGGCGTTGTGTTCGGGTTAATATTCGTATTGCCGAACTCGTCAATATTCTTGTTACACGCAGTAACCGCGAATAACGACATCAAGAGAAGAGCGGCATTTATTCTTATTAGCTTCTTCATGTTTTTCAAATTTTTTTGACCGGATTAGAAATTAAGTTTAAGGTTGAAACCAATTGATCTTGTTCCCGGGAATTGTCCGTCTTCACCGAAGTTGCTGGAGATTTCAGAAGGATCAAAGTTTTCTGAATCACGGTAAATCAGCCACGGATTTCTTGCAATTACGCTGAAGTGCGCACCCTGGAACACTTTACCTAATTTTCCGATCTTGTGAACGGGAATCTTATAACCCAGGCTTACTTCACGCAGTTTTACGTATGAAAGATCATGAACGAAAGGTTCAGCGATCTGTTGATAGTAGAACTGGTGGAAGTAGTCGTAAGCTGAGATATAAACATCTACGGGGGTCTTTTCGTCAGCAGCATCTACACCACGAACGTGTACGCCACCACCATCGGCAACATCATCACGTACATTCTTGCCTCTGTCGTTGATAGCTGCTGTGGGCTCCATCAGACCAGAGAAAGTACCCCATTGTTCAGACAGTGAGAAGAATTTGCCACCAAACTGGTAATCTATTGTCAGACCCAGTGTGAAGCCTTTGAAGTCGAAGAAGTTCTGGAAACCACCGGTTACTTTCGGCACAATTGAACCCCATTCTTTGTTGGGATCGCCAACGAACCAACCGAGGCCACCGCTGAAGCCATTGGTAGTGATCAGGGGCTGACCATCAGCATTACGCTTGATGCCACCGCCTTTCAAGATCCCCCATTGTCTGCCTTCGAAGTGGAAAGCACGGGCAAAACGAGTACCGAATGAACCAGCGCTCAGTGTATAGCTGGGAAGACCATCAGCTATTTTACGAACGGTGTTGTCGATCAGGTATGAGAAGGTCTTTGTAAATGACCATTCGAAATTCTTGGTAGTGATCGGTCTTGCGTTGAACTCAATTTCAATACCCTCACGATGGAACTCGGCAGCGTTGATGGTTTTGCTGGTGAAACCACTCACACCACTTACGCTTACTGTTACGGGCTCACCATTGTTGTCTTCAGAATAGTAAGTGATGTTCAATCCGAGTTTATTGTTCAGGAAACGCAGATCCAAACCAGCTTCCCAGGTAGTAACCAGAGAACCAACCAGGTTCGGGTCTGGTGTATTATCCGGTGTACCCATCAGGAAGTTGCCATTCCATGTATTGGCACCCACGCTGTAAGCAAGAGCCAGCTGGTTGAAGTTAAGCGTTTTGGGTTTTTTACCCCATGAACCAAATACTTTACCATAGCTGAGCCAGGGAATGGCTGAGCCGGTAAATTCAGAGAAAATGAACGCCGCACCCACAGACGGAGAAAGCAGGTCGTTATTTTTTGCCGGCAGTGTAGAATACCAGTCATTTCTCAAAGCCCATGTAAGGCTCACGAACTTCTTGTATTCAAAATCACCGAAAGCAAACAGGGAGTTGGCTGCTTCCTGCGAACGGGAGTTTCCTATTGAAGGCGGGTTCACCGAGTTGGCTATTGAGTACAGGTTTTCAATCTTCAGGCCATTGGAGGTTGCTGCGCTTACAGAACGCGATTTAATAGTCAGCCTGTTTGCACCGGCGTTTACACCAATTGCCAGGTCGCCAATCTGTTTATTGTAGCTTGCCACCAACTCGTAGTTATACTCCTGGTAGTAAGTCTGACCAGTAGAGTAGCCTGCGATAACACCGGTTTGTACACCTGATGTCTGCAGTGCACTCGGAACGATGTCTTCGTAGTTGGTAGTCAACTGGTTCTTGCGGATGGTAGCTTTCACCCTGAACTCGTTGTTGAGCTTGAACTGGAGGAAAGCATCTCCGAAGAAACGATCGCGACGCTGATAGTTATCAATAAGATCGAAATAGGTATAGAAGTTATACCAGTAGTTGCCGCCCCAAACGCTCTGACGGGGATCGTTTGCATTCCATGCATTGGGGTTGCGGCGGAAGTTCCAGCTGGGATATGTACCAATCGGGGTTCTGAGACCACGAAGTTCTTTCATGATGCCCATATCCAGGTCGCGATGGAACCATTGGTTGAAACCACCGCTTGACTGGTTGGAGTAACCGTCGTTGAATTCACCCCTGATTTTCTGGGTGCTCATGGTTACGTTGGTACCTACTGTGAAGTATTTGCCAAGGTCGAAGCTTACGGTAGTAAACAGGTTGTGTCTTGCAGACGCAGAGTTGGGCAGCATACCCTTAATAGTCTGGTTGGTGTAAGACACGCGATAGCTGGCTCCGTTAGAACCACCGGCAAAGCTTACGTTGGTATTGTTGGTCAAACCGGTTTCCCAGAAATCACGGGCGTTATCGGGCTGGGGAGTCAGCCTGGCTGTCTTGCCATAGCGGCTGTGACCGGGAATGAAAGCATACCAGGGAATATATTCCTGGCCATCGATTTTGGGACCCCACGAAGCGTCGTCTGTGAAGTCGTGGTGCAGTTTGCCATCCAGTGCCTGCCATTCAGCGGGCATGTTGGCATTGTAATTAAACTGAATAAAATCACCATCACCACCAGCATACCTGTTTTGGTATTTAGGCATAATGTACACCTTGTCGAAGGTAATACCCTGGTTCAGCTCCACGCCGATACCCTGACGCTGACCTTTTTTCTTGGTGGTAATAACGATGGCACCGTTGGCAGCACGGCTACCGAAAAGCGCTGTTGCGTTAGCACCTTTCAACACGGTGATGTCTTCTACATCGTCAGGGTTAATGTCGAATGAGTTCACAATTGTACCGTCCACAACGTAAATGGCGCCAACGTCACCCAGTGACTGGCCACCACGAATACGCAGGAAACCTTCACGGTTCAGCGCTACGGGCGACTGGCCCCTGAATTGTACACCGGCTACCTTACCGGCAAGGGCGTTGTTGAGGTTGGGTTGACGGATGGTGTTCAGTTGCTCGTCGGAGATTACCTGGGCACTGTATGGAGTAGTGCGCGCAGCTTTTTTCACACCAAAGGCTGTAGTTACCACTACTTCGGTCAGTGTGGATGCATCACCTGCTTCAAGTGAAACAGAGATTTCATCCTGGTCTCCAACAGTAACTTCCTGAGATTTCAAACCCTGCGCGCTTATTACGAGCACTGCGCCAGGTCTTACATTAATGGTGAACCGGCCTTCAACATCGGCTGTGGTTCCCTGGTTTGTAGATTTAACTGAAATGGTTGCAAATGGAACAGGGGCTCCTGTATTGTCTCGCACAATTCCAGAAACTCTCTTCGTTTGTGCAGATACCGATACAGCAAAGCTGACCAGCACTGCGAGCAGTGATAGAAATTTTCTCATGTGAACAGTATTTTGGTTTATGTGACTGGAGCAATTTAGAGGAAGTTTTTTTGATACCCAAAAAAATGTTAAAAATGGATGGATGGTATCCCCTATGGTCGGCCGCAAAACAAACTAATAATCAATGTTTTGTAAAGAGAAAAAAGACCGGGGTTTTTACAGTAAACTGGCAGTAATTTACAAGGAAAATATAGCCTGCAATTTCGTTTCAGTCTTGTGATTTCCCGGCAATTCATCGTACCCGCTACCCACTTTCCTGCCATCTGAATACTCGCTGCGCGAAATATTGAAACCCACAATACACGAGAGCCTCTTGTTGATTTTTGTCTTATACTGAACCGTCGCATACCAGCGGATACCCTTATTGAAAAAGGCCGGCATGGAAAGATTATACATCACCGAATACTCGAAGGCATACAGCCTGGTATCATAGTCGTCCGTCTCAAAATATTGCAGCCGCAACGCCAGTTTCCACGGGCTGTTCATCCGGTTATATTGTATATCCTGGAAAATCAGGAATCCATTCTTTTTCACGCCCACCCTCTTCATCGTATACCACAGTATTTCAACGCGGTTGATAAGCTTCACTTCTTTCGTGGGTTGAAAAGTGACCTGTCCGCGCCAGCTTTTACGCAGCGCCGGTTCCACCACCCGGCCATTAACCACCCGGCCATTATTGGAGGAGTAGTTCATAGCTTTTTCTTCCATGCGCCAGCGGCCATATAACTCGGTGCGCTTATTGGGCGTGTAAGTGAGTTGAAGCATGTAGTCGTAACCCTGTGAAGGTGCATCCACCCGGTATTTCAGCCAGGGAAAACGAAAAAAATCTGCATATGCTTCCATGCGCCAGTGATACCCCGCGTGAAATGCAAACCCCGTATAAAATCCGGATTCATTCGTGGGCATTGAATTTTCAGAAAAGGCATTGCCTGCCACAGCCTGGTATGCCGGGCTTATTCTCCGGTAAATTATGGCTATATCTGCTGAGCCGCCCGCGCTCAACAGCCAGCCGTGTACCATGGCTGTATTAAAATTTTTATCAATCGCTACTTCTCCATACCCGTGAATATTTGCCACGGTATATGAGTAGTCAATGCTTCCGTTGAACCAACGGCCCCCGTCGATCGCATAATAGTCATAAGCATCTCCCGAAGGCCGAAAAGGAACGGAAAAGAAATGACACACGCCATTTACGCCGATATGTACACTGCGATAACGCCATTGCAGGTTGCCCCCCGCAGCCAATACATTCACTGTATTTTTATTGGCCTGCTCCGTCTTTGTGCGGTGATAGCCGGAGCTTTGTACAGAAGTAACATAATTTCTTCCTTCTTCATCAAGCTTTACTGCTGCCGTCCACTTGCGCGAAGATGCGAACACCGTTGCCTGCATAATTTTCTGCTGGATGGTGATACCTGCACCACGCAGAAAATTGTATTCACCCGCCGAGGTATATGGTTTTAATACGGCGCCCTGCCTTTTTATATTCATAACCGCCGCGCTTTTTTTAAATGCCTGTCCCTGCCAGTGAACAAGTCCCTGGCCCATGTTCACAATAAAATCCCCGATTGCAAGAGCCTTTACTATTCCAACACGTCGGAGGAAAAAATGAAAACTGTAGAAATCAAAACCGGCGCTTTGCTCTCCTTTGAAAAATTGTTCGCCTGCATCTTTATCTCCTGTCAGACCATATTGCAGTTGATCGCGGTATTGATACCTGTATCGGGTAAGAATTTTGAGGGGACTCCCGGCATAATACCTGCCAGAATCTCCCGGTAAAAACCCTTTTGCTTTTTCCAAAACTTGCGAAAAACGAAACAATAACCTGTGTTCCCCATCCAAGAACCAACTGCCACGCACAGCCATTTCATCGCGCACGGACACAAAGGGCAACAGTTTTCGAATTGTCAACAAATCCCAGCCAGGCACGGCCTGCAATTCATAAATACTAACCAGGCTCCCAAACAGGCGGCGATATTGTAGGAAATAGTCTATCTGCAAATCAGTTAACAAATTCAGTTCACGCAGATCTTCTGCATCGGCCTTATTCAAATTAAGCCGGTGCCGGCCACGCCACTCGAGGTATTGCCAATAACTATCATCCTCCGTTTCTATCTCTTCCTGTGCAGCATGTTGCTCTAATTGTTGCTCGTATATAGAATTCTCATTTTCCTGGGCATGCAATGGCAAGAACCATACAACCATCATGCCCCATACCAACATTCTCATTCTACTCATCTTTCTTTTTTCCATAAAAAATTATTACGATGCCGGTAGAGGCGCCCAGTTGCGGATGAAAACTGCCGCTCACCATCACCTGCATATTTTGCCATGACCAGCCCGCTGCAAAAGAAGGCGAAGCCATACTGCTGTTGAATCCCACCATCGTCAGCAGTCTTTCAGCAGGAGTATATTGCAGTGCCATCTGCAGGTTAGAGGTTTTGTTTTCTTCCTTCGAAAAAACGGCACTAATGAAAAATTGCTCATTGCATTCATAGCCCATCCCCATGGAATACACTGCAGACAATTTTCCAATTGGGTTACTTACCTGCAGACCCGTACACAATTTTTCAGTGATATGCCAGGTGCTGCCGATCTCAAAAGAAATGGCGCCATCATTTCCATACCCATCCATGCGCACCATATAATAATTAAAGCGAATACCCAGGTTTACCGCGCCTAATGACCTGGCGCAGGCAAGACTCAATTGCGATTGGTTGAGCGCGGCCGATCCCGCCCAGTCGGCAACCAATGCCGCGGCGCCGCCCGCGAAAGGCGCCTGCACCGTAGCGCAATAACTATTGAGTTCGCGCAGCCCGAATTTATTTTCAGCCATCAGGCCCGCACCCACCTTCGTACACTGCGCCAGTGAAGCGGTATTTGACAGGAAAGCAAAAGGCGTGTTTTGATGAACGCTGTACGCCATATATCCGGTGAAGAACGGGCCATACGCGTGGTGAAAAGACTGGGCAATAACATGGGAAAAACTGCCGACGCAACCGGCAAGGCAAAGAAAAGTTTTCATGGGCACTTATATTTAACCGTTAGTAGGCGGCAACATAAAGAAATCCCCCAACATAAAAAACCGGAAAATCCTGTTGGGCGGCATATTGCCGGCCTTTACCTTTGCGGCATGGAAATTTTAGACGGGGCACTTGTATCAAAGGCCATCAAAGATGAACTGAAACTGGCGGTAGCCCAGTTAAAGATTGAAGGAAAAAAAACGCCCCACCTGGCGGCCATCCTGGTGGGCAATAACGGCGCCAGCGAGACCTATGTGGCTGCCAAGGTAAAAGCCTGCGAAGAAATCGGGTTTCTCTCCACCCTCATCAGGCTCGACGAAGATATCAGCGAGTTCAAACTGCTGTCCACCATCGAGCAACTCAATAACGACCCCACCATTGATGGCATACTGGTGCAACTGCCACTGCCCAAACATATTTCCGATGAAAAAGTAATCAATGCCGTGCATCCTACCAAGGACGTGGATGGCTTTCATCCTGTGAGCGCGGGACGAATGATGCAAGGCCTTCCCACTTTTATTCCAGCCACTCCTTACGGCATTATGCTGATGCTGGAACACTATAAAATTGACACCAAAGGCATGCACGCCGTGGTGGTTGGCCGTAGTAATATTGTTGGCCGCCCCATCAGCATTTTGCTCAGCGCCAACTCCAACCCCGGCAATTGCACCGTCACCGTTTGTCATTCCCACACCCGCAACCTGAAGGAAATCTGCCTGCAGGGCGATATCATCGTGGCCGCACTCGGCAGGCCCGGCTTTATCACCGCCGATATGGTAAAACCGGGTGCCATTGTGATTGATGTGGGCATCACCCGCGTGCCCGACGCCAGTAAAAAAAGAGGTTATGTCATCAAGGGCGATGTGGATTATGCCAACGTGGCTCCCAAAACAAGCTACATTACGCCCGTGCCTGGCGGCGTGGGCCCCATGACCATAGCAGCACTGATGAAGAACACTTTCATTGCCTGCAGGATGAAAAATTAGCACGCGGCCAGCTTTCGTTAACTTTGCCGGATGGCTTTAATGGTAGATACGCGTTTGCCCGTGATGGAATCTTTCTACACCCTGCAGGGCGAGGGATTTCACCAGGGAAAGGCAGCCTGGTTTATTCGACTGGGTGGCTGCGATGTTGGCTGTGTGTGGTGCGATGTAAAGGAAAGCTGGGACGCCGACAAACACCCGCTGAAATCAATTGATGAAATCGTTGCTGAAGGCCGGCAATACCCCGCACGCATTGCCGTGGTTACCGGCGGCGAACCGCTGATGCACCCGCTCTATGCGCTGACAGAAGCCTTGCATAAAAGCGGGTTTCAAACCCATCTCGAAACCTCCGGCTCTTCTCCGCTGAGCGGACAATGGGATTGGATCTGTCTTTCACCCAAAAAATTCAAATTTCCCGAGCCTTCCATCCTACCGCTTGCCAACGAACTGAAAGTTGTAGTGTACAACAAGAGCGATTTTGACTGGGCCGAAAAATATGCCGCACAGGTAAGCCCCCACTGCAAGCTATACCTGCAGCCCGAATGGGAAAAATCAGACACAATCACCCCCCTGGTGATTGAATACATAAAAAAGAACCCGAAATGGGAGTTGTCGGCACAATTGCATAAGTATATTAACGTTCCGTAAAAGGGGGTGGGTACCGGGTGTCGGGTGCTGTGTTTCAGGTTTCGAAACCCGAGGCCCGAAACCAGAAACTCTTTAGCTTGCATTCATTTTCTCCAAAAACCGTCTTAGAATTGATGACTATTAATTGCCAGCAGATGAAACTAATCTGTACCATCTTACTCTTCACGGTATTTGGTTTGGGCCTCGGCGCTCAAACACCTTACGATCCTGATAAAGTTTCCCCCAAGGCAAAGCAATTGTGGGAGAAAGCTTATGAAAAAATGGAAGATGGCGATTTAAATGGCTCTATCCAATTGCTGGAAGAAGCCATTAAGATCGACCCGCGATATATGGACGCTTATCTTTCTATTGCCGGAATGTATAGTGAGAAAAAACAATACCAGAAGGCAATAGAATGGTATGAAAAAGCGAAGGCTATTGACCCCGTTTATTTCAAAGACTGGAACCAGCCATATTCTATCAACCTGGCCGGGGTTGGACAATTTGAAAAAGCGCTGGAGGCGGTGAATGAATTTCTTTCTATCGAAAATCTGAATGAAAAAAGTCGCCTGGCCGGCGAATACCGCCGTAAGACATTTCAGTTTGCCGTAGACTACGCCAAAACAAGACCACTGGGTAATTACCGTTTTGAGCCGCAGAATATGGGAGATAGCATTAACTCTTCCGCATCAGAATATTTTCCGACACTTACTATCGATGGCAACGAACTGATCTTCACACGCCGCGGAGCCAGCGAAGATTTTTTTGGATCCAAAAAAGTGAATGGGGTGTGGACAGAAGCGAAGTTGCTGGAAGGAGATATCAACACCAACATGAACGAAGGCGCGCAGAATATTTCGCAGGATGGCCAATGGCTGGTGTTTACCGGCTGCAATTTTCCCAACTCATATGGCAGCTGCGATCTCTATATATCATTCCTCACTCCCGAGGGGTGGAGCGCTCCTGAAAACCTGGGCCGCGTAAATTCCGATGCCTGGGATAGCGGTCCTTCGCTATCGCCCGATAAACGCGATCTCTATTTCAGCAGCACGCGCCCGGGTGGTTATGGCGGTGCCGATATTTATGTAACGCATCTGCTACCCAATGGCCGCTGGAGCGAGCCCGAAAACCTGGGTCCTGAAGTAAATACCATCGGCGACGAAATGTATCCCTTCATTCATGCCGATAATCAAACACTCTATTTCACTTCCAACGGTCACCTCGGTTACGGCGGCAGCGATTTGTATATGACCCGTAAAAATGGGGATGGCTGGACCAGGCCCGTGAACCTGGGCTATCCTATCAACACCATCGAAAATGAAGGCAGCCTTTCCGTGGCTGCCGATGGCAAAACCGCATTCTATGCCAGCGACAGGGCCGATAGCCGCGGCGGGTTAGATATTTACACTTTCGAACTGCGCGAAGACGTGCGGCCCGCAAAAACGCTTTGGGTAAAAGGAAAAGTCTACGATAAGAAGACATCGAAAGGTTTGCCGTCAGCGGTTGAGCTCACCGATCTTTCTACCAAAACCCTGCTCAGCAAAGTGCAGACCGATGCCAGCGGCAATTACCTGATCACCTTACCGGTGGGTAACGATTATGCGTTTACTGTAAGCCGCCGCGGCTACCTGTTCTTCTCAGAAAACTTTTCCCTGAAAGAAAAAGATCCCGACTCTACTTATAATATCGACATACCGCTTCAGCCCATCGAACCCAATGCTACCATTGTGCTGAAGAATATTTTCTTCGATGTAAACAAATACGACCTCAAAGAAGAAAGCACTATCGAACTGGATAATGTGTACATGTTGCTGCGCGACAATCCAACATTGAAAATCCAGATCAATGGCCACACCGACAACGTGGGCAAGCTCAACGACAATATGCTGCTCTCCAACAACCGTGCACAGGCGGTGGTGAATTACCTGGTGAAAAAAGGCATTGCTCCTTCGCGATTGAGCTATAAGGGCTTTGGTCCCAACGAGCCGGTCGCAGATAATGCCACCGAAGAAGGCCGCGCGCAAAACCGTCGTACCGAACTGAAAGTTATCAGTCCGTAACGGGTTTTCGGTTAGGCGGAAAGTTTATATATTCGCCGCTTCATTTCAGCGGCGGGAATCGGTATGTCCGTCATGGCAGGGAGCGGTTGAGCGGCCGGCTACATCAAGGCAACCGCGCCTCACCCAGACGCGCTCACCAACTTTTCCGCCCACCTTAATCTTTACGTTATGAACCGCGACGTACTCTATCAGTTGGCGCTCACCCGCGTGCCGCAGATTGGTCATGTGCAGGCGCGCATACTGGTGCAGCATTTTGGCTGTGCCGCCGCCATATTTGCAGCCACCCTTTCTCAATTGGAAAAAATAGAAGGTATCGGCACGGTACGCGCTAAATCTATCCGGTCGTTCAAAGCGTTTGACGAGGCAGAAAAAGAGCTGGCATTTATCGAAAAGCATCGTATCAACACGTTGTTTTTATCTGATACCGCTTACCCGCAGCGGCTGCTGCATTGCTATGACCCCCCTACCTTGCTCTTTTACCGCGGCAATGCCGATCTGAACACATCGCACGTGATTGCGGTTATAGGTACACGTAATAACACCGAGTATGGAAAGCACATCACGGAAAAACTGATCAAAGACCTGGCGCCGTATGATGTGCTGGTGGTGAGCGGGCTGGCATTTGGTATCGACGCACTGGCGCATAGATATGCATTGAAGCAAGACATCAAAACCGTGGGCGTGCTGGCGCATGGATTAGACACCCTCTACCCGCCCGAGCACGCTTCGCTGGCGCGCGATATGGTGGAGCAGGGCGGGCTGCTCACCGAATTCCGGAGTGGCACCAAACCCGACAAACATCATTTCCCTACACGCAATCGCATTGTGGCAGGTATGTGCGACGCAATAGTGGTGGTGGAAACAGGAGTCAGGGGTGGCAGCATTATTACTGCCGAGCTGGCCAACGGTTACAATAAAGACGTTTTTGCAATTCCCGGCAAAACAACAGATGCCAAAAGCGCCGGTTGCAACGAGCTTATTAAAAATAACAAGGCCATCTTATTGACCGATGCTGCCCAACTGGCGGAAATGCTGGGTTGGAAAAATAAATCGGAGGTCAGCCGGAAAAAACAAAAAGAAATTTTCCTCGAGCTCAGCCCAACCGAACAATGCATCGTGGATATGTTACGCGAAAAAGAGGTGGTGCATATCGACGAACTCAATTTGCGCATCCAGCCACCGGGAAGTTCTATAGCTGGTGCTTTGCTCAACCTGGAAATCCAACGCGTGGTCGAAGCGCTGCCGGGAAAAATGTACCGGCTGATGGATTAGGAAACGTAGCAGTTTGTGATGAATGCCACGCCGCCGGCCGAACAAATAAGCACAACTCATTCATCCTGAACCCGGCCACCCTGTCGAAACCATTGTTAAGCGGGTGCTATTTTATCGGCAATCACCCCGCTAAGCCACCGTTTTTCTTTACCTTTGGCCTCCTGTCAAATTGGCTCGTTACCAAACTGTAGCACCTTTTTTGGGTTGTTATCCTGAGGAAAAATCTGATCCGGGGTATTTTCTTCAGATTTGACCATACAGAATGCGGGCTTTCCAGGGACATTCATTTTAAATAATGCAATAAAATAATATGTTAGGTTTTCTTTCAAAGATATTTGGGGGCAGTAAGTCGGAAAAGGATGTAAAAAATATTCTACCATACGTTGAAAAGATCAACCAGTATTTTCAATCGTACCAATCGCTTACCAACGACGAATTGCGCCACAAGACAATCGAATTCAAGGAGCGCATCAAGGAGCATCTCCGGGAAATAGACGCGGAAATTGAAGCGCTGAACAAACAAGCCGAAGAGCTTTCCTTCAGCGATATCACCGGCAAGGATGAACTGTACAACAAGGTGGATCAGCTGATCAAGGAGCGCGATAAACAAATTGAAGACATCCTGATGCAATTGCTGCCCGAAGCATTTGCAGTAGTAAAAGAAACTGCGCGCCGCTTTAAAGAAAATTCCGAGATCGTGGCCACTGCCACCCAGCTCGACCGCGACCTGAGCGTGAAGAAAGATTATGTCACGATACAAGGTGATAAAGCCATTTATAAAAATTCATGGACAGCCGGCGGCAACCTGATCACCTGGAACATGGTACATTACGATGTGCAGCTGATCGGCGGTACGGTTTTGCACCAGGGTAAAATTGCCGAGATGGCTACCGGTGAAGGTAAAACGTTGGTATCAACCCTGCCCGCTTACCTGAATGCGCTGGCCGGACAAGGCGTGCATATTGTTACGGTGAACGATTACCTGGCCAAACGCGACTCTGAGTGGAATGGCCCTATCTTTGAATGGCTGGGTCTTACCGTAGATTGTATTGACAAACACCCACCCAACAGCGCCGACAGAAGAAAGGCTTATTACGCCGATATTACTTACGGCACCAATAACGAATTTGGTTTCGACTACCTGCGCGATAACATGGTGCATTCACCCGAAGAAATGGTGCAACGTAAACATCATTTCGCGATGGTAGATGAGGTGGACAGCGTTTTGATTGACGATGCGCGTACACCGCTGATCATTTCTGGTCCCGTGCCCAAGGGCGACGAGCAACAGTATCATATACTGAAAGACCGTGTGCGCGACCTAGTGGAAAAGCAGAAGCAGGTAGTCAATAAATTCCTGAACGAAGCGAAGAAATTATACGCCGAGGGCGAAGACGATCCCAGGACCGGCGGCCTGGCATTGATGCGCGCCTATCGCGGTTTGCCCAAGCATAGCGCGCTGATCAAATTCCTGAGCGAACCGGGTATCAGGGTAAAACTGCAAAAAGCTGAAAACTACTACCTGGCTGATCAGCAGAAACAGATGCATATTGTGGATGAAGAACTCTTCTTCCACATTGATGAAAAAAACAACCAGGTAGAACTTACCGATAAAGGTCTTAACGCCATCACCCGCGCCAATGAAGACCCAGACTTCTTTGTGCTGCCTGATATCAATATGCAGCTGGCCGAAGTGGATAAAGACGAATCATTATCTACCGAAGAAAAACTGCGCCGCAAAGAAGCCATCCTGAACGACTATACCGTGAAGGCCGACCGCATCCATACCGTGCAGCAGTTGCTGAAGGCTTATACTTTGTTTGATAAGGATGTGGAATATGTGGTGATGGATGGACAGGTAAAGATCGTGGATGAACAAACCGGCCGTATCCTTGATGGCCGCCGCTACAGCGATGGTCTGCACCAGGCAATTGAAGCCAAGGAAGGCGTGAAGATTGAAGCGGCCACACAAACCTACGCTACCATTACGCTGCAGAACTATTTCCGTATGTATCACAAGCTGGCCGGTATGACTGGTACTGCGGTGACAGAAGCGGGTGAGTTCTGGAGCATTTATAAACTGGACGTGGTGACTATCCCCACCAACGTGCCGGTGATCAGGAAAGACGCGGAAGACCTGGTATACAAAACCAAGCGCGAGAAATACCGCGCAGTGATTGAAGAGATTGAAAAACTGCGCAATGCAGGAAGACCTGTGCTGGTAGGTACCACTTCGGTGGAAGTGAGTGAACTGCTCTCGAAGATGCTGCAGGGTAAGAAGATTCCGCACAATGTATTGAACGCTAAACAGCACGCCCGCGAGGCGCAGGTAGTGGCCGAAGCCGGATTGGCTGGCGCGGTTACCATCGCTACCAACATGGCCGGTCGTGGTACGGATATTAAACTGGGTCCTGGCGTGAAAGAAGCGGGTGGACTGGCCATCATCGGCACCGAGCGCCACGAAAGCCGCCGCGTTGACCGCCAGTTGCGCGGTCGTGCCGGCCGCCAGGGCGACCCCGGTACATCGCAGTTTTATGTATCGCTGGAAGACGACCTGATGCGCCTGTTCGGCAGCGAACGCATCGCGCGTATCATGGACCGCTTTGGCTACAAAGAAGGCGAAGTGATTCAGCACAGCATGATCACCCGCAGCATCGAACGCGCGCAAAAGAAAGTGGAAGAAAACAACTTCGGCATTCGTAAGCGCCTGCTCGAATACGACGACGTAATGAACAAGCAGCGTAACGTGATCTACAAAAAACGTAACCACGCGCTGTTTGGAGAACGCCTCGCTCTTGATCTCGACAATGCCTTCTATATCGTGGCCGAAGGACTGGTGAACTCATTCCAGGAAGCCGGCGACTATGAAGGTTTCAAAATGGCGGTGATCGTGAACTTCGGAATCGAAACCTCTATCACTCCCGAAGAGCTGGAAAAAGGAAATGCCAACGAGTTGTCGGAAAAATTATACAACGAAGCCGTTAGCAACTACCAGCGTAAGATCGCCGATATTCAAAAGCAGGCAGTTCCTGTATTTAAAAATATCCGCCTCACGCAGGGCAGTCATATCGAAAACGTGGTAGTGCCCTTCACCGATGGTAAGAAAGGCATACAGGTGCTGGCCAATCTCAACAAAACCATCGAGACCGAAGGCCGCGAGCTGACCAATGCTTTGGAAAGGCAGATCACCCTGGCGATGATTGACGAAAGCTGGAAAGAGCATCTGCGCGCTATGGACGATCTGAAACAAAGTGTGCAGACAGCCTACCTCGAACAAAAAGATCCGCTCGTGATTTATAAGATCACCGCGTTCGATTTGTTCAAGCGCATGGACAGCGAACTCAACAAGAATATCATCAGTTTCCTCTGCCATGCCAGCATCCCCATGGAGCAGCAGGGCAACGGACAAATACGCGAAGGCCGCGAGCAAAAGACAGATATGAGTCGCATGCGCGCCAACAAGGAAGAAGTGGACCGCCGCGGTGAAGATTATGCCGCCAACGAAAACGACTACTACGATCCTTCAGGAGGCGCCGTTAAGCAGGAGCCCGTGAAAGTAGGCCCGAAAATCGGTCGCAACGATCCTTGTCCCTGCGGCAGTGGCAAGAAGTATAAGAATTGTCACGGTAAAGAAAGCTGAGGAAATTTGAAGAAAGGAATTTGAATGAGAATGAAGTCGGCTCGCGTCTCTGAGTGAAAAATATCGCAAAGGCGCGAGCCGATCATTTTTTAATGGCTGCATAGAACCGTGATGATATACAATTACTGTGACGAGTTGGCATACAGGTATGCCGAATATCTCAAAAAGTCCATCATTATTTAATACCGCTCAATGCGGCATATATAACAGCAGGCTGCGGCATTACGCGCGTGCAGGAAACTGACTTCGGGATGCTTTACAAAAATAATTTTGATTAGCTCGTCAACGTCCCGGTCTCCCACCAATTCAGTGAGCACCATTTGCTGATCGGCGTTGCAACCAACCAGGGATAAGGGGAAATTTTTCTTATCTGCTTTGATCTCTGGCGGGAAGCGATGTATTATCGCCGTACTCCTCCACTTCTTCGCTGTGAATGAAGATGGGGCCGGGCTTTAGCGAAACGCGGCAGGGTCCTTGGCCGGTAGCAACTTGCTCTACCACCTGGTGACCGAAATCATCAACGCCTTTCTCGCGAATGGATGCGGCGTATGATTTACTGAGGGGGATGATTTAAAATGAATCATGGCTATACTTTATGGAGACAAAATTGGGGTGGGATGCGCGTGGGCACAACCTGATTCTTGCGAAAGATAAGAGGAAGGGGCTCGCGCAAGGGCGCCAGGGCGCAAATAGGAATTTGAACAGGTTCTCTGTGTGCTTTAACTCAAATTTTCATCTTCTTCACCACCAATTCTCCGGTCAACTCACCCTGCTTTACTCCCCTCTCAATGGCGTCCATGAAATGAATGCCGCCATAGAACCTCGAGATAGCCGCCTCATTGGCGGCTTGCCAGAAAGATTGGAACTGGCGTGGTTGCAGTCCATAACTTAACTCTACCGAGTCGGTATAAGCGAAATTGTCGCCGAAGTAATGCGTGAGAATGGTGGCAGAAGCGGCAGAAATCACTGAGTGGCCAGACAGGTACTCAGGAAAGGGTGGCGTTTGTAACAGCGGCTGCCAGGTGGGATCAATGTATTTGCGGATGGCTGATTCGGGGCGTATGCGGTTGCTGCGGAATTTTTCGTCCCAGCAGCAGATGAAGCCATCAGTCAGTCCAACCGCTACCGCGGTAAATATGCGCATAGATTCATCAAAACTTTTACCGGCCTGCGCACAGGCAATGCCGGTGATACCCATCCAGTGGGCGCCAGGTGAAATTTTTCTGATCGCGAGTTGCAAGTGACCTTTGTCTTGCACAGCAAAAGGATTACAATCCCAGAAACCCGCAATGGCCCGCTTTTCCATGGTGAGCGTGTCCTTATACATATCCAGCATCAGCTGATAAAAATCAGATTGCTTATCGCTGGAAAATGCAATGGGCGGTTCGGGTTTGAACATGGCCGCAGAATCCAGAACAAAGGGGCGAACGGTATTGAAATACGGCTCCACCGCAGCCATGTAAGCGGGCGGCGTGGGAAACCAATAACCATCACCCTTCAAAGGATTGTATCGCGGATAATTGCTGATCTTGCTATAGCCATCGTTTTTGGCATAAGCAAGAATGCGCGAAGCAATGGCTACCGCATACTTCTTTGATGCACTAATCACTTTCTCGTCCACTCCGCATTTGCGCAGTGAGTCGAGCCATTTTTTTTCAATCTCAATGAAGCGCGGACCATTGGGCTGCATCTTTGATGCCGTGTGCATCATGGCCAGCAAAGCGCTTAACTGATATGAATGTCCCTGGATGGAATCGAGAGGTTGTATATCCGCATATTCATTCAACATTCCGTGCAGGTCGGGTATATCTTTATTATGTTGCGACACCACTTCATATCCCGCCAGGCAGGCATAGGCAAAAAAGCGCGCGGCCAGCGGAGGATTGGTGATATCGTGCACCATAATCTCCGTCATGTTGGTGATGACGGTAGAAATGTCTTTGCTGGTAAATTCAGGCAGCTTTTTCTCCTGTTTACAGCCGGTGAAAAATATAATCAGAATAATCGCTACAAACCTGTACATAAATTTTTCCATTTATACGCTTTCAGTGGTTGCTGGTTGATGCCGAATAATAATGTGTTGCCGAGGCGAACAATGCTACGAACATCGCCGCGCAGACTGAGCCCGGATTGTTGCTGACCGACGTAAGTGAAATTTCCATTTCCTTCATTTTTTAACAATACACCATAGTTCGCGTCAAATTTTCCAAAACGCAACCTGGCCTGGTTGATATTGCCACAGAGGAGCAGGTCTTCATTGCCATCGTTATCATAGTCAAACGACGCGATGGCAAAAACAGGTGAATACTGTGCCTGCAGCGGCAGCGGCTTTTCAACAAATTTGCCATCGGCACCGCTTTCAAAATAAGCGGTGGCGAGATAATTGGCGGATAACTTTTTCGCGTCCTTCAATTCTTCTTCCAGAAACACCTGCTCAAGTGAAGCATCTGCATAGCTTTTGTAATCAACAAAACGGCCGCGCATCAGGCTCACCTGGTCGAGCAGTTCGTCGCGCGTTACGTAAGGATAACTTTTACCCTGGATATAAAAACAGAAAATAGGATCAACCGCGCCGTTGTTGTCGAAATCCTTATAGTACATATCGGCGGGTTCTTCATCCGACACCTTGCATTGCGTATTCAAACCCATATTGCCGATTACCAGGTCAATCTTTCCGTCTTTATTAAAATCGCCGGTGTACAATTTGTTCCACCAGCCACTGTATTCTTTGGTAAAATAGTCGCTGGTCTTGTTTTCCAGTTTGTTTCCGGTGTTGATAAAGACTGTTACCGGCATCCACTCTCCTACCAGTACCAGGTCTTCTTTCTTATCACCATTCAAATCAAGCCAGGCCGCGTCGCTCACCATTCCGATATTATTTAGCGATGGAGCAACCATATTGGTTTGATCAGTAAATTTTCCTTTGCCATCATTGATCAGTATATAACTCTGGGGAGTTTCGGGATAGCGGCCAGGAATCACCCTTCCGCCGACAAACAAGTCAATATGTCCATCACCGTTAATATCACTTGCACGTACACAACCTTTGCTCACCAGCATTTCGGGAAGGGCATCTGCTTTACGAACAAAGTTCCCCTTCCCGTCATTCAGGTAGAGGCGATCTTGCAATAATGGATCATTGGGCAAATAGTTGTGATAACCACCGCTGGCAACATACAAATCGAGGGTGCCATTGCCATCGGCATCGAAAAATATGGCGCTGGCGTCTTCACTGTTCTTGTCGGCTTCGAACGCGGGTTGTGGTTTGTGGACAAAATTACCGTTAGGTTGCTGCACCAACAGCATGGCAGGCTGTCCATTACCACCGCCGGCATATATATCATCCAGGCCATCACCATTTACATCTCCTTTCACCAGGCAGGGACCATTGAAGGAAAGCGGGTTGATAAGTAGCGGCTGTCTTTTAAAATCGTTGAGATCTGCAGATGCATGCTGGTACACAAATGGCGGTTTCACTTCCTGCATCAAGGGCTTTGGCGGAGTTTGCGGCTTCCATGTGCCGGTTGCCTCATTTTCGTCGAGTGTAATCAATTGGTTCGCCTTCACGTCACGCAACACCTGTTCTTTGCCTGAAAGCCATACCACGCGCAATGAATCGACCACATCCTCTTCGCCCAATCCAAAATGTAATATGGGCGAAACAGTGGATTGATAACCGCGCGCGGGCATTTGCTCCTGGAACTGGAGCTGCCCTTTTCTATACAGCGTAATTTTAGCGCCAAGACCATCAGTATTTTTTCCCGCACCTTTCAGCTTCACCTGCAGGTAGTGATTGCCTGGCTCCTTATTGGCTTCATTGCGGTAAATGAAAGCCTCGCGGTTGATATTGTTGACCACCAAATCCAGGTCGCCGTCGTTATCCAAATCAGCATAGGCGGCGCCGTTGCTGTTTGACGGAACATCCAGCCCCCAGGCCGCTCCCACATTAATAAAGCCGAGCTGACGATCATTCTTATACATGTAATTTGTTACGTTCGACGCCGGCATTTGCTTCAAAATCTCCAGCACCTGCTCGCGGTTGAGCCTGCCCTTACTCTGCACCTCGCTGTTTTTGTATTTCAGAAAATCCATGTCGGTAAAATCGCGGGTATAGCCATTAGTGACATACAGGTCTTTCCACCCGTCATTGTCAAAATCGGCAAAAAGCGGGGCCCAGCTCCAGTCGGTATTACTGATACCGGCCAGCTGACCAATCTCGCTGAAAGTGCCGTCGCCATTGTTCAGGTGTAGCATATTGCGCATATACTGGTAGTGAAAACCAGTGCGCACGTTGAGGTCGAATTTTTCATAATTGTCGGAAGCCAATAATACTTTCTGCCGGTGATTATCTTCTGGCAGCATATCCAGCACACATATATCAAGCAGACCGTCATTATTATAGTCTGCTATATTGTTACCCATCGATGATTTGGTGATGTGTCCCAGGGCCGTGGCTATTTTATCGGTAAATGTGCCGTTTTGGTTGTTGATATACAGGTAGTCGGGCACGTTGTAATCGTTGGCGATATATATATCGAGCCATCCATCGCCATCTATATCGGCAATAGCGGCGCCCAGGCCATAGGTAAGCACCGAGCTGCTGATGCCGGTTTTTTCCGTGATGTCGGTAAAATGATTGTCTTCATTTTTATACAATCGAATGCCGATGGAGCGGTGGGATTGAGCTAAAAGATTGGCGGTACTGGCTTCATCGAGAATGGGCAGGTTGTCGGGATTGTGGTTCAGCGCCAGCATATCCAGGTCGCCATCGCGGTCGTAGTCGAAGAAAAAAGTTTGCGTGGTATAGCTGCTGTCGGCTAAACCATACTGCTCTGCTTCGTCTTCAAAGCGGGGAATGCCGTTAGCGTCATTTCCCTTGTTGATGAATAGTTGATGAATACGGTTCTGGCCGCGCGTCTTGCCCGAATAACTCACGTAAATATCAGGTTTGCCATCACCATTTACATCGGCAATAGTGACGCCTGTTCTCCAGAGCGGAGTTCGGTTTTTGATATTGGCTGCTTCGGTGATGTCCTCAAATTTCAGGTTGCCCTTGTTGAGGTAGAGTTTATCGGGCACCATATTGCCGGTAAAATAAATATCCTCCAATCCATCACCGTTCAGATCGGCAATGCCCACGCCTGCGCCGTTGTAGAAATATTCGTATAAAAGCACATTAGTGTTTAACCCTTCAGTCAGGGTGTTGCTGAAAAATACCTGCGTACTATCGGCGGGCATCAATGTGAACAGTTTCTTTTCATTACCAGCCAATTTGTCGCCGGTACTGGTACAACCTGCAAGCAAGCAATACGCTACCAGAAAGTATGGGGCCATGCGATTCATGAGGGAAAGGGAGCGCTGTTAAAAATACCTACGCCAGTATTTGCATACTGGCATAGGCATTTTGGTTTTTAATATTGTTAGTGAAGCCGGTTAGTTATAGCCAGGATTCTGCACTAATTTATCATTTCTATTCATTTCATTGAAATGTATCGGCCGCAGGTACATCTTATCATCCCAAGTACGGTTCTCGTGCGAGTTCTCCACAATCGGCGTGTAGGTGTATTCGTAAATTTCCTTGTCGTGCCGGTACACATCTCTCAACTCCTTACCAGGCTTAAACTTACCCACTATTGAGATATAGGTCATCGGTCGTCCGAGCGTTGTCGGCGCAATCATCCAGCGGCGGGCATCATGATAGCGGTGCTCTTCATATACCAGCTCAATCCTTCGTTCGTGGCGATAAGCTTCGCGCAGGTCATTGCCCGTCACTGTACCGGGAATAGCCGGCATGCCCGACCTGAACCGGATCTTGTTGAGCCAGCTGCGCGCTTCGTCATCTTCCCCTAACTCAATACAGGCTTCCACGTAATTGAGCACTGCTTCGGTGTGGCGGAAGAATGGCCATGGTATGTACTGGCGCGTATTGTTGTCAACAATATTCGGATTTGGATCGAGGAACTTGCGCATGTAGTAACCGCTTCGTGTGCCGTTCCAGTCTTCGATACTGCTGCTGCGTGTGTCGAGACCGTTGAAGGTTATGAGCTTGTAAGTGCCGGTATTGTCTTTCTGCATCAGGTCGTACTGACCAGTTTGGATTTGGTTGGCAGGGTCAACATTTCCAGACACTTTATCTCTCGGCTTCCAGTCGGCGCCGTCGTAAAGAACGGTAGCGTAGAAGCGGGGATCGCGGTTGGCATAAGGTTCGGCCTTATGATCCGGGTTATTCCAGTCGAACGGAACAGCAGTAGGCGGATTGGTTGAATTGTCCATATATTCATAGTCATCCACCAGCAGACCGAGCGGCGTATTACCAGCCCAGTTGTGATAGCCGTTAGGGCCATTGTATAAACCCAGGTATGGCCCGCCGCCTTCTTCCAATTCGGGCGAATGCCACCTTCCTAAAATTATTTCCACACCGGCCGACGGGTCAACGCCGGGAGCCTGGCTGCCGCCGCCGAGAGAAATTGACATATAATTCAGTTTACCTTCTTCGGGCGACACGGGCTCGGTGAGATCCATTTTGTATCCAACACTTTCATCCATCACCTCCTTGTTCGCTGCTTTTGCCAGTTGCCAGCGTTGCACGCGGTCGCCGCTGGTATAGCCGAAAATTTCCGGATGAGGATAGCTGTTGAGCAAGGCGGATTTTGATTTTGCCGTAGGCGCATCGTGCAGATCGCTGGCGGCGTATAAGAGTATGCGGCCTTTCAGCGCTTTTGCTGCCAGTGCAGTGGCGCGACCCTTCTGCATGGTTCTGCCCTGCAGGTATAAGACGGCGGAATCACATTCTTTCACAATGAAATTCACGCACTCTTCCCAGGTATTGCGCGCGACGCTGTAATCTTCGTTCAATCCATATACCTGGGTGATGATGGGTACTGCGCCATAGTAGCGAACCAACTGGTGGTAAAAATAGCCGCGGAGGAAATGCGCTTCGCCCAGCAACCTTTCCTTCAGATCGTCATTGTCGAACGTAGCGGTCTTTAAATTTTCGATCGCCACGTTGGTGCCGCGAATCCAGCGATACATCGAGTTCCACTCGTAAGTGCCGCTCTGCCAGCCGGGGTTGGTAGGACTCAGACTACCGTCGTTCACTGTATTGATGCCGCGGCCTGTGTGAGTAAACACGGCTTCGTCGCTGAGCGAGGCCAGCATTTGTTCTTCAAATCCCCCGGCACCAAAGCCGTTGTACAGGTTATTCACAAACGCTTCCGATAATGGTCCATCGGCCCAGGTGGCTGTGGAACCGATCGATCCGAGCGGATCCAGCTCCAGGAAGTCCCTTTTGCAGGAAACTAGGATAACCAGTGAGAGAATAAAGATTACTGATATATTTCGTATCTGTTTCATGATTCTTTTTTAAAAGGTTACACTAACTCCAAAGTTGAGTACCCTTGCCTGCGGGTAGTACTGACCATTACCGGTAACAGCTTCCGGATCAAACACACCCAGTTCATCCCAGGTAATGAGGTTGATGCCGTTGGCATAAATCCTTGCATTGCTGAGACCCACGCGTCTTAATACGCTGATGGGAACATTGTACCCGATCTCGAAATTCTTGAACCTGATATAGTCGGTCTTCCTGAGGCGATATGTGTTGTTACCCGCTACGCCGCCGGTGTAGTAAGTATTATCACGGCTGGCAATACGCGGATAAACAGTGCTTTGATTTTCGACAGTCCACCTGTGATCAAAATCCCAGGCCAGGTAGTTACCAATATCTCCCGACTCGGTACGAACTATTAACGCGCCGCCGCTGGCACCCTGGAACAATACGGTGAGGTCGAAGTTGCGATATTGCATGAAGATGTTCAGGCCACCTGTAAAGCGCGGGTCGCGGGTTTTGTCCTGACGCACCTGGTCGGCAGCGGTGATCCTGCCGTCGCCGTCAATATCCTTAAACTTCATATCACCGGGGCGCAACTGTCCAACGCCCAAATCTGAATAATCGATCTGGTTTTCATCGATATCCTTTTGGGTGCCAAATACGCCGTCGTATTCAAAAAGCAGGTAAGCAGCACCGTTACTACCGAATGGTTTGCCGGTTGATTTTTTCCAGGCCAGTTCATTTTCGATTTCATTCCATTTGTCGATCCTGTTTTTAGCATAACCACCATTCACATTTACACTATACTTCAGTTCACCAAAGTTGCCATTATACCCTACACTGAATTCCCAGCCACGGTTGCTCAATTTGGCATAGTTCACCGGCGGCAGAATGTTGCTGATGCCGGCGCTGCCGGGCACTGTACCTTCAGAGGTAAATAAGGCATCGCTTCTCTTGTTTACGAAATAATCAAACTCGAAGGTCAGCTTATTGTTCAGCGTGGCCAGTTCTATACCGAAGTTGGTGCTGGTTTGAATTTCCCAGGTGAAAGTGGGGTTGGGCAACACTCTTTCATTCAGACCTCTTACCACGGTACCACCAAACACGTAGGTAGTGAAATCATAGGTACTCAGGTACTGAAACTCGGCCAGTGTACCGTTGATATATGGTTCGGCGCCCACCTGGCCCCAGCTGCCCCGGAGTTTGAGGTTTTGAATCCAGGGTACGTTGGTGGCGAACCATTCTTCTTCAGATACTCGCCATCCGGCCAGTACGCCCGGGAAGAAACCGAAGCGCGAATCGGCGGGGAAGATGTATGAACCATCATAACGCCAGAGGAATTCGGCAATATATTTTTCCTTATAGTTGTACCCTACGCGGCCGAAATAACCAAGACGTGCGCGGTTAAATTCACCACCACTCATATCCCTGCCCGCATCGCCACCGGCAAAAAGCTGGTCAACGGCGGTAGAGATATAGTTTCTCCTGAAGGCAAAGAAATTATTGGTGTTGAGGGTTTCTTTTTGCACACCGGCCATTGCACTAACGGTATGATCTCCAAATGTGCGGTCGTATGTGGCGATACCGGTAAGCGTAATAGAGAGACTGTTTTCACTGGCCTGGCGCAGACGAGGATCGGTGAAAGTGGAACGCAACTCTTTCACCAGTTTGGGTGTTACTCCATCCGCTTCATAATCTACCTTATTCCAAGAATACAAATACCAGGGCGTTTGCCAGCGCTTCTGGTTGTACAGGTATTTATCGATCGCTGCTGTACCGCTCAACTTCAGGCCCGTTACCCAGGGTATTTCAATATCTACCTTACCGTTGGTCTGGAAATAATCGCGTTTGTCGCGGTCATAGCCTGTTGCGTTGGTGGTGATCACCACGGGGTTCTGTCCATTTTCGATATCGCGCCCGGGCAATCCGTTGGGCCAGATGGCGGGCTCGTTGGGGCGACCGCGCATCAACATGCGGAAAATAGAACCGGCCGACTCGGTGGGGAAGAAGCGAAATTCTTCGCGACCCAGCAGGCCGAAGTTCACCTTAATATATTTGTTTACGGTGGCATCCAGGTTCACGCGTACATCATACTGGCGGTATCCAGTAGCCGAATTTTTATAATAACCGTCCTGGTCCTGGAAGCCCAGTGATACCAGGTAGCGGAAGTTTTCTGTACCGCCGTTGATCTGGAGGTTATGCCTTTGTTGGGGCGACCATTTTTTCATTACGGCATCAAACCAGTCTTCGTCGGGATGCCCCCAGGGGTCGCTGCCGTCAGCATATTTCGCCATATCGTCGGGGAAGAAGCCGGTGGGCGAGTTCAGTACTTTAGGACTGCGTGGGTCGGCGGTGGCGGGCACATTGTAAGTGCCGGTAGCTCTGATAGCTTCCAGGGCTTCGGCCCAGAGTTCGGGATTGTATTGCAGACCTTCAAAAACGATCAGCTCGTTTCTCACAGCGCCATATTGCAGTACGTTCATCATTTTCGGAATCACCGAAGGCTGCGAATAACCCTGGTTGAAATCGTATGTAATTTTTGGTTTGCCCGTTTTACCACGACGTGTGGTAATTAATATTACGCCGTTGGCAGCGCGCTGACCGTAAATAGCGGCTGAAGCATCTTTCAGCACCGACATACTTTCGATATCGGCTGGGTTAAGACGTTCCAGTCCACCACGTCGTTCGGGCACACCGTCAATTACTATTAATGGCGATGTATTGCCAAATGCGTTGGTACCGCGAATGCGCAGGTTACTGCCATCGTAGCCAGGCTCACCGCTGCCGTTTACGGCTGTTATACCGGGCAGTCGTCCCACCAATGCATTGGAGAGGTTGAATGTGGGCACCTTCTCAAGTTCTTCGCCTTTTACCTGCGCTACGGCTCCGGTAACGGTCACCTTTTTTTGCGTACCATATCCTACCACCACTACTTCACTCATTTGTGCGTTGGAAGCCTGCATCACCACGCTTATCTGTGTGCGGTTGTTAATCGAAATTTCCTGCGAAGTAAAGCCAACGGAAGTAAACACCAGGACGCCGTTGCCGGGTGCGTTGATGGTGAAGTTGCCGTTGGCATCGGTTTGGGTTGCTACAGCCGTGCCTTTCACCTGTACGGTAACTGCCGGCAGGACGGAATCACCGGAGGTGACAGTGCCCCTGACAGTTATATCCTGGGCCAATGCTACCTGCAAGGCTAATAACAATGGCAGCATTACCCAAAGTTTTGTCATGGAATGTACAAGAACATACATGATATCAGTTTTAGTGAGTTGCATAAAAGAAGCCGTGTCTTTTCGGATACTCTGTAATGTGAAAAAGATTACGTGCAGGCTAACGGCCTGCTAACAAATTTTAACCTCAGCAATGCGAATCAGGCGCCGGAAAAAAAATTTTTCCCGGTGGATGTGTTTCAGCTAAAAAATGTGACCTCGGAGGAGAAAAATGTCGCCATGGACGGAGGGCCTTGTTCATAAAGACAATCGTTTTGGTTTTGAAAATACTTTCCTGCCATAGCCTTTTGACGGTGTTGTACAGTCAGTCAAAACACTATGCAATTAATGTCTGTCTACGAGTTTGTGGGCAGGACGTAGTATAGATTGGAGCAGTCTGGACAGTGTTCGGTTATACTGAGTGGCTTAACCGATTTACATGTAAATTAAAACAATTTGGATAAAAATGTACATGCAACACTTATTATTTTTTACTCAATCTCTTATCGTGAAGCATTGACCGAAATAATAGCAGTAAATTATCTCAAAATGTAACGATTTTGATTAACTGATTTTAACGCGTTTGTCCATCACCTTGCAGTAACCATTTTTCAGTTACTAACTTCTCCAGCGCAAAGGGTCCGCGCGCATGTAGTTTTTGTGTGGAAATACCAATCTCCGCGCCCAGGCCCAGTTCTTCGCCATCGGTAAAACGCGTGGAGGCATTGGTGTAAACGGCGGCGGCATCTACTTCCTGCAAAAAGCGGCGGCAATGTTTTTTGTTCTCAGAAACAATGGCTTCGGAATGGCGGGTGCTGTGCTGACGAATATGCGCCAGCGCTTCATCAATGTCTTTTACCACTTTGACGGCGCAACGCAGACTAAGAAACTCTGTATCAAAATCGCCGGGAGTGGCCTTTTTGAGAAGGGCATATCCTTTCAATAACTTATATGCCTTATTTTCCGCAATCATTTCCACTTTATATTCATTGAAAGCGGGTTGCAGTTTATTGAAAAACGCCGGTGCAATTTTTTCATCCACCAATACGGTGTCAACCGCGTTGCACACCGACGGCCGCGACACTTTAGCATTTACCACAATATTTACCGCTTTATCGAGTGAAGCATCTTTCTCCACATATATGTGGCATACACCCGCTCCTGTCTCAATCACGGGCACCAGGCTGTTTTTGCGAACAAACTGAATCAGCGAGTCGGAGCCGCGCGGAATCAGCACATCGAGGTATTTGGTGGCGGTGAACAATTCCTGCACTACTTCACGGTCGGCCGGCAACAGGGTAACCGCATCCGGCAAGATGTCATTTTCCCGCAACACCTGTTTTATAATTTTCATCGCAGCCTTATTGGTATGTTCTGCCTCCTTGCTGCCCTTAAGCACACAACCATTCTGGCTGCGCAGGCAAAGGGCGGCGATGTCGAAGGTTACGTTAGGCCGGCTTTCGTAGATGGCGCCTACTACACCCAATGGCACGGTCACTTTTTGTACATGCAGTCCGTTGGGCAGCGTGCGTTCATCAATAATCTTTCCCGTTGGGTTGGGCAGGCGACTGATCTTACGTATGCTGTTGGCGATATTTTTTATTCGCTGTTCATTCAGCATCAGCCGGTCGTTGCGCGGGTTGTCGGGGTCCTGGGCCGCAAGATCTTTCTGGTTGGCTTTAAGAACAGATGACATGTTTGTTTCCAGCGCATCGGCGAGTTGCAGTAAGGTTGATTTTATCTTTTTGTCGGAAATGCTACGGAGCTGAATGGATGCCTTAGCAGTTTTCGCCAGTAATTTTTCAATCGCTTTCATTGTTCAATCATTAAAATATCACGATATCATCTGCATGTGCGGCCAGCACATTTTTCTGCGCAATGTTTTTATTGACAGATGCGGCGTCGAGTTTTACGCGCGCCACGCCGATGATGTTTTCTTCTTCATCCATCAGTTGCACCACTTCACCGGCGGAGAATTTTCCCTGCACTTTGCTAACGCCGACGGTAAGCAGGCTTTTTCTTTGCAATAGTGCTTTAGCCGCGCCTTTATCAACGGTGATACTGCCAAGCGTGATGGAGCCGCTGGCCAGCCATTTTTGTCGTGCTTTGAGGTTGGAGGGCTGTGGTAAAAATGTAGTACCGTTTTTCCCGGTAAGTGCATCGGCGAAAGGAGTATCGCTATTTAATCCGCCAATAATCACTTTTATACCCAGCGAAGTAGCCAGGCGGGTGAAAGTTAGTTTTGATGTCATGCCGCCTAAGCCAAGCGTACTCTTACCCGTCTTCACAAAGCCCAAAATAGTGCTATCCACTTTTTTTACCAGCGGAATGATCTGGTTATTATCATCCATAAAACCGCCGACCGAGGTGCAAATTATCAACGTATCAGCATCGAATCCCACGGCCATCAGGGTTGCCAGCTCATCGTTGTCGGAAAATTTCAACTCGACATTACTCACCAAATCGTTCTCGTTCACAATGGGTACAATATCGTTTTCCCAAAAGCAGGCGAAGGTATCTTTCAGCTGCAGAAACTGCGAGCGGGAGCTGAAATGATGCCTTTCGCAAAGGGCTTGCGCCACGGGAATATTGAATGGCGAAAAATATTGCTGGTAAAGCTGAATCAGTTTGGGATTACCGACTGCCGCAGCGGCTTTGCGTTCGGTAAGCGTGCCCTTGTAGTTTTTGATATGTAGTTTGCCGCTGCCTACTGCGCCACTGGACACGAGCACTACACGATAATTTTGCGACAGGTTGGCAATTTCTGAAGCCACTTTTCTGATTACATCGTGATCGATAACGCCCTCGCTATTGGTAATGACTGCCGTTCCGAGCTTGATGACTAATACCGGTTTCTCCATAGGGCAAAAGTATTGAAACCGGGGAAACATTTCCCCAGCGTCTCACGAATAAACCACTACATACTAAATTCTCCCAACCCTTTATACACGGCATGCAAATTTCCTTTAGTCTACTTATTCAACATGAAAAAAGATAAGTAATGAAAGCGTTTTACGGAACCATTTTCCTCCTGCTGGCGCTGTTTTATAGCAGTTGCGCCGTGGTGGAGTCTATATTCAAAGCCGGGGTATGGGTAGGCATATTGATAGTGGTAGCCATTGTGGGGCTCATCATCTGGATACTCAGCAAGTTTACCAAGAGAGGTTAATGTCGAAATTCCCGCGAGATCATAAGTTCGTATTTGCCGCGACCAAAAATGCCGGCGCCGAGATGGCTGCCTGCACGTTTACTGATTCTTCGCAGCAACAAATCCCCCAAACGATATCGGTTGCCTGCTGATGCTCGTTACGCGCAAGTTGGCATTGCCATTTTTATATATTGTGAGAAAAAGCTCCTGCACGTCGCGCGTATCTTTCGGCTTGATGGTTATTTCCCAGCCATCATTTATCGGCGAAGTGGTGTAATCAAATTTGGTAGAAATAAATTGTATTCCCCCCTTGGTAGGATCGAGCGGTGCCGAATAAGCTCTGCCGAAGTAGGGCAGCCACGACGACACAGAATCTTTCGTAACTGTCAGGTCATAGTTACTGGTCAGGTTGCGCATACGTCCCGAAGAAGGCATCATAGTCTGCGCCCTGAATACGTAGCGTTGTTCCTCCACCGCCCTGGTTACCGAAGCTTCATCTTCCAACTTATTCTGCGCATACACTCCATTTGAACACCGGGCCATCAACATCATCACTGCCAATCCCAACAACGACAAAACTAACCCCGAAAACAATTTTGACTTTTTCATACATCCTGACTTTTGTGTGATCAAATCATTATTTCCGGTGTAGTGCGTACCAATTTCATTCCATTAACATGACTCTTGAGCAAATGCCTCCGAACCCCATTGATTTCAAAGCGGTAGAAAAGATGTTAAACTTTTTGCTGGAACAAAACCTGACAAAATGTTATGGGCGGAGCGATTAAGGGAGTCGAGTGCTGTCACGGTAGGAGTAACCAAAAGGCCCTGGCGTCAACTAAAAAAGGGCCCGGATAGACATCCCGCCCTGTTTTAAATCCAATATCCTATGAAAAACCGTATTATAAACGAAGCTTAATTACAATTAATTGTGTGGCAATTAAAAAATAGTTGAAAAGAAAAAACCATGAAATCCGGATACAGAACACTACTGCATCAGGCCGGTATCAACCACCCGCTGGAGGTACTTTTTGTCCTGGATAATCCAGGTTACCTCGTACTTACCCTTCACCTCGTCGTTCAGCATGTATATATAGATATTACGTCCGTCGGGGGAAAGATATACCCTGTTGTGGGTACGTATGGTGCCCCCGGCATCGCGGTAGGCAAACACCGGGCTGTGCAGGTCCTCGTACGCAGCCGGCGGAATTTCTACCGTATCACCCCCCACCACTACTCTTACACTGGCAATGCTGGTGGTGGGCACCTGCGTATAATTACCATAGTAGGGTTTGTTGTCGATCTTCACCAGGAACTTCTCATTGTAATAGGTAAGCTTATGCTTATCGGGTTCAAAAGGCTTTGACCTGATGATCACTTTTATATTATTGCCCTCAAAACTGATATAGTCGCTGCCGTAAGCCACCGCGGGCACCTGTGTGCGTAAAGGTTCTTTTCCCAAACGCTCATCAATACCGGCCAGGGCAAACGTGGCAATATGCGCGCGCATGTCCTTATCGCGCAGCTTCACGAAGTTTTCATTCTTCTTGCGGGCATCAGGATAGTAGTCGTCGGCACTCTGCGCCTGGCTTACCAGGGCGGCACCGAGCAGGAGTATGGCGAGAGGTATTCTCATGATTTATGGGGGTTATAACGACAAAACTAGCAACAAAATACAACCAGATTTGTAAATGATTGTTAATAGGGCTATGCGCAGTTTGCCCTGACGAGGTGCAAAAAAGCTATATCCTGTACCTGTTGCCATTCAAAAAAATTTAAAGCCATGTTTATCAAACTTGACTAATTTTGTCGACCCCTTAAAACCCATGAGGAGCTCCGCCCTGTCTTCATCATGATTTGAAAGCTCAGCTGCTGACGATTGCCGGTCGAATGTGTTGGACGAACAGAACTGGTTTCAATTGCCGTATGCTGGATTATATTTTATAAGCGATAGATGAATTATGTACTATAGTATTAAGAAGACACCGCAATCTGTAAGATTATTCTTTACCGGGCTACTACTGGTGGCCATTTCAGCACGCAGTGTCGCGCAAGACCCTGCCCCCACTGCCAACGACAGCCTGCTGACCGAAGCCACACTTGAAAATGTGATCCAGTACGCACTGCGCCATCAGCCTGCTATACAGGAGGCGCTCACCAATGAACAGATCACTGAGTCTAACATCAAAAGCCGCTTGTCAGACTGGTATCCGCAGGTGAATTTTGGTTATACCTATCAGCGCAATTTCGAATTACCCGTTTTCATTTTGGGAACTGATGTGCGACGTATTGGTGTGGATAATAACTCCGCCATACAGTTTACCGCCAACCAAAATATTTTCAACCGCGATGTTTTACTGGCCAGTCGTACCGCGCGCGACGTGCGCACGCTTGCCCGTCAAAACACCAGCGCCAGCAAAATTGATGTGGCAGTAAGTGTGATGAAAGCTTTTTACGACGTGCTTACCACCATGCAGCAGATAAAGGCCACCGCCGAAGATACCGTGCGCCTCTCCCGCAGTCTGCGCGATGCCTATAATCAATACCGTGCCGGCGTGGTGGACAGAACCGATTACAAACGCGCCACTATTGCGCTGAACAACTCCAGGGCCCAGCTCAACAGCGGACAGGAACTGTTGAAGGCCCGCCTGGAATACCTCAAAAGCCTGATGGGCTACCCCCGCCATGCTGAGCTGAATATACAATTCGACAGCCTGCAAATGGAAAACAGCGTTGACTTCGATACCACTACTGATATAGATTATAACCGCCGTATCGAATATCAGCAACTTGCCACGCAGCGCCGCCTGCAGGAAGCCGACCTCCGCTATAATAAATGGGGTTATATTCCTTCGCTCAGCGCCAACGGTGCATATATCTTCAATTACCAGGATAATGAGTTTTCAAAACTTTACAATACGGCATTTAAGAACGCGTATGCCGGTGTTTCACTGACCTGGCCCATTTTCCAGGGTGGCAGAAGACGACATGAAATCAATGCCTCCAGGTGGCAATTGAAAAATATAGACTGGAGCCTTGAACGGCTGCGCAACAATATCAATGCAGAGTATGCACAGGCGCTGGCCGCTTACAAGAGCAACCTGATCAACTATAATGCTATTAAGGAAAACCTGTTACTGGCGCAGGAAGTGTACGATGTAATACAACTGCAATACAGATCGGGTATTAAAACCTACCTGGAAGTAATCACCGCGGAAACGGATCTGCGCACAGCGCGCATCAATTATTTCAACGCCCTGAACCAGGTGTTGGCCGCTAAAGTGGATGTACAACGCGCCCTAGGACTCATTAACTATTAATATTACCGTTTGGGGTTCTGGAAAAATCCGCAGCCCCAAACCCGAAAATCGAAACAGTATTCAGTATGATAAGACAATGGACCGTTATTGTTGCGGTTACTTTGATGATTAGTTGTGGCGATAATAATCAGGCCAATACCATGCAGGGCCCTCCGCCTGCTATACCGGTAACCACCACCGTGGTACAAAATACCAATGCCCGGTATTACGATGAATACCCGGCCACGCTGGCCGCGTTGAACCAGGTGGATCTTCGCCCGCAGGTGAGCGGTTATATTACCGGCATCTATTTCCGCGAAGGCGGACGCGTGAAAAAAGGTCAACGCCTCTACTCTATCGATCAGCAACAGTATGAAGCGAATTATGAACAGGCTGTTGCCAACCTGCAGGTGCAGGAAGCCAACCTGGTAAAAGCAAGAAAGGATGCAGCGCGCTATCACGAACTGGACGCACAGGACGCGGTAGCCAAACAACTGGTAGATAATGCCGACGCCGCGCTGGCCGCCGCCGAAAAACAGGTGGAAGCCGCCAAAGCCGCCGTGCGTGCTGTGCAGACAGGCGTGCGCTATACCAATATCTACGCGCCCTTCGATGGCACCATCGGCATTTCGCAGGTAAAAATGGGCTCGCCGGTAACGGCAGGTCAGACCATTTTAAATACCATTTCCTCCGATGATCCCATCACGGTTGATTTCCCCGTTGATCAGCGCGAGATCTTCCGCTTTACGCAATTGCAACAAAAAGCCCAATCTACCAAGGATTCCACTTTCACACTGGCATTTGGCACCGATGTATATAAACACCCGGGCAAAATTCTGCTGATCGACCGGGCTGTTGATCCGCAGACAAGCTCCATCAAGGTGCGGCTGGTATTCCCCAACCCTCAAGGCATGCTCAAACCAGGTATGAGCGCCAAAGTGCGCGTGCTGAACAATACCGATGCCGTGGTGATTCCGCATAAGGCGATCACCGAACAGCTGGGCGAATTTTTTGTGTATGTGGTAGGCGACAGCAGCAAGGTATCGCAGAGAAAAGTGCAATTGGGCAAAACCATCGGATCGAATGTAATTATCAAGGACGGACTAAATGACGGCGAACAGATTGTAGTGCAGGGTGTGCAAAACCTTCGGGAAGGAGCAGTAATTAACCCCGCACCTGCGCAATAAAAACAATACGGAGCAATGATCGCGAATACATTTATAAAAAGACCGATTACAGCGATAGTGATATCGATCGTAATCGTGTTGGTAGGATTAATAGCATTGAGCACACTGCCCATTGCGCAGTATCCCAATATTACACCGCCAACAGTTACCATTTCGGGCAACTTCATAGGCGCCGATGCACAAACGGTAGAGCAAACCACTACCACCGCCATCGAAACGCAGGTGAATGGTGTGCCGGGCATGACCTATATTACCAGCAACAGTACCGGCAGTGGTCAGTCGACCGTAAACGTAAACTTCGACATTGGCGTTGATGTGGACATTGCCGCGCTGGACGTTCAAAACCGCGTGAGCGTGGCCGAACCTTCGCTGCCCGATGCGGTAAGAAGGTTGGGTCTTGTAGTACGTAAACGCAACCCCAGCATCATGATGGCGCTGGCCATCTATAGTCCTAACGGCACACACGATGCCACCTTCATCGGCAATTTCACCAACATGTACATCAAAGATGCGCTGTTGCGTGTGCCGGGTGTGGGCGATATCACCTCGCTGGGCGATGATTTTGGTATGCGCATTTGGCTGAACCCGGAGAAACTGGCTGCCTTGCAGATCACTACTTCCGAAGTGCTGGCTGCTTTGACCGAACAAAACCTGCAACTGGCAGCGGGTACGGTTGGCGGCAACCCGCAACCGGGAGCCCAGGCTTTTGAATATGCTGTACTTACCAACAGCCGCCTCAACAAAGTGGAAGATTTTGAAAATATAGTAGTACGCAGCGTGCCTTCGCGCGGGTCTATAGTATACCTGAAAGACGTAGCCCGCGTTGAACTGGGAAAATTCAATTACAACAACAATGCCTTTGTAGACAATAAACGGGCAGCCTTTATGCTGCTGTACCAGGCGCCCGGCGCCAATGCGCTCGATACGTACAAGGGCGTAATGGCCACGCTGGACAACCTGAAGAAAAATTCATTCCCCAACGACCTCGACTATACCATACCGTTTGAAGCAGTAAGTGTGGTGCAGGTATCAATCAATGAGGTGGTGGAAACACTGTTAGTGGCGCTGCTACTGGTAACATTGGTAGTGTTTTTGTTCCTGCAAAGCTGGCGCGCCACACTCATTCCCATACTCGCAATCCCGGTATCGATCATCGGCACCTTCATATTCTTTATACCGCTTGGTTTTACCATCAATACGCTCACCCTATTCGGTTTTGTGCTGGCCATCGGTATAGTGGTTGACGATGCCATTGTGGTGGTGGAAGCGGTACAGCATTATATAGATGTAGAACGAATTAGTCCGAAAGAAGCGGTCACCAAAGCCATGCGCGATATTTCCGGACCGGTTATCGCCATCGCGCTGATATTGGCCGCGGTGTTTGTGCCGGTAGGTTTTGTGCCCGGTATCGTGGGCAGACTGTACCAGCAATTTGCCATCACCATTGCCGTATCGGTGCTGATATCGGCCTTCGTGGCGCTATCACTTACCCCGGCGCTTTGTATGCTTTTGCTGAAGCCCGCCAAGCCCGAAGATGCGAAGAAGAACCTGCTGGAAAGATTTTTTGCCGCGTTCAACCGGGGTTTCAATAAGCTGAGCAATAGCTACACCAGGGGCGTTGGCCGCTGGATCAAGGGCACACCCTATGTGCTGGTGATGATGGTGGTACTGTTTGTGGGATTGTACATGCTCTTCAAAAACAAGCCCACCGGTTTCATACCCACCGAAGATGAGGGCCGTTTCTTTGTGACTTATGAAATGCCCGAAGCCACATCCACCAGCCGCAGCGTGGAAATGTTGCAGACCCTGATGGCGCGCATCCGCGAAATACCAGCACTGAAAACAGTGGGTGGACTGGCTGGCTTCAACGTAGTGACATTTTCCAACAAATCGAATGCAGGCACTTTGTTCTGCTCGCTCAAACACTGGAACCAGCGCAAATCCAAGGGCCAGCACGTGATGGAGGTGATTGCCGAAATCAGGAAAAGGACGGCCGATATTAAAGAGGCGCGCGTTATTGCCGTGGCGCCGCCAGCCATTCCGGGCCTGGGTGCCACCGCGGGTTTCACTTTCGAATTGCAGCAGACCACCAGCACCGATAACATACAGCAGTTTGAACAGCTTGCCCAACGCTTTGTTGCCGAAGCAAACAAACGCCCGGAAATTTCAGGGGCCTATACTTTCTTCACTGCGCGCACTCCCGGCTACCAGATCAATGTAGACAGGGAAAAAGCAAAAACGCTGGGCGTGCTGGTGAGCGATGTATATACCACCATGAGTACATTGCTGGGCAGCTCGTATGTAAACGACTTCAATATATACGGCAGAAACTTCCGCGTGATGGCGCAGGCCGACAGTATGTACCGGGCCGACCTTACCAACCTGAACCAATACTATGTGCGCAACAACCAGGGCAATATGATTCCCCTGAGCGCATTGGTAACGACCAGGGTGATAGAAACACCCGCGGTGATCTCGCACTTCAACGTGTTTCGTTCCATCACCATCAACGGTTCGCCCGCGCCGGGATACAGTAGCGGCCAGGCTATTGATGCGCTGCGCGAAGTGGCGGCACAGGTGCTGCCCGAAGGTTATAGCTACGAATTCAGCGGCCTCAGCCGCGAGGAAGTGAAGGCAGGCGCCTCCCAGGGATTGATCTTCGCGGTGTCGGTGGTATTTGTGTTCTTATTCCTGGCCGCTTTATACGAGAGCTGGTCTATACCCTTCTCGGTATTGTTTGCCGTGCCTATCGGCGCCTTTGGTTCCATATTGACCCTGACCCTGATTCCCAGCCTCTCCAACAACGTGTACGCGCAAATAGGTTTGATTACCCTCATCGGTCTTTCGGCCAAGAACGCAATCCTGATTGTGGAGTACGCCAAAGATCGTGTTGACCGTGCCATCCCGGTTTTACAGGCCACCCTGCAGGCCGTTCAGCTTCGTTTGCGCCCCATCGTGATGACCTCGCTGGCATTCATCCTGGGTGTGTTACCACTGGCCTTTGCAAGCGGAGCGGGTGCTGAAGCGCGCAAGACTATCGGCTGGACTGTATTAGGCGGTATGCTGGCCGCCACTACCCTGGCGATATTTGTAGTACCGGTATTGTTTGTACTGATCACGAGGATTGCGTACGGCAAAAAGCTGAAGAAACTGCAGGAAGCTCATCGCCAGGAAGAAGAACTTGACCAGGCAATTGCCGAAGAAAAATTATCGTAAGCAGTTTTAGAAAAAAAATAAATGCAAAATGCCATAGCGAACGCTATGGCATTTTTTCAATCTCGAAGGCGAGTAAAACATTGCCCGGCGCCTGGCCAAACATGCCGTAGCCGGAATTCACATACAACATACCGTCGGCCACCACCGGCGGAGGTCCGTCGATGGAGCCGCCTTTTCCCTTAATGCCATTGATTGTTTCATACTCCCTCACCGTATTGTATTGCCACAATACTTTACCATTCTCGCTGTCATAAGCGCGTATATATCCGTCGAGATGCCCGGCAAACACAACGCCCGGCACCACTAGCGGTGCTGCTGAATTACCGTTGAGGCACCAACCTGTACCGCAATCGGGCGGCGCGGCATGCCACACTATTTTTCCATCATTGATATCAAGCGCATATATTCCCGGAGCAATCGGATGCGAGCTGTCGCGGCGGTCTACTGTATAAGCATGATCGGAGTTGGCGGCATAAATATATTTTCCATCGGTGGCCATGCCCCAGTGAATACCGCCGAGCGGGCCACCACGGCCAACGCGCGTCTGCCACAACACATTGCCATCGGTTGACAGTGCATGCATCACACCCGATTTCTGGCCAGCCACTAATATTTCAGTACCGTCCTGTCTTTTTACCAATATCGGCGCCATGCCGAAATCAACATCGGGCCCGGCTTTATCGGGACAATTGTATAACAAAGGACAAGCAACATTATACGTGTCATCTTCCGTGGCCTGGAAGCGCCAGATCACCTTTCCTGTTTTCAGATCGAGGGCTATAATGGCGTCGCTGGTATTGGTGGCGGGGTATGAATAGTTTTGCCCTGTGCCGATATACAGTCTTCCGCGTTTGGCATCGATGGTGGGACTACACCACACCGGCGCGCCGGAAGGACCATAGGCAGGCACGCCATTTCTTTTCACACCACTCTTCACGGCTTTTGGCGAAGTGCGGTATTGCCAGATTTGTTTGCCCGTGTTTGCATCCAGCGCTACAACTCCACCCGAGGAGAAGCAGCAATCGAGTTTGCTGTTGGCCACCAAACCCACTTCAATGCTGCTAATGGGCACATACACTATACCGTTATAAACGGCTACTGAACCCGTTACGCTCGACTGCGGTTCACAACCCGCGCGTTTGTTCCAGATCAGCTTGCCCGTTTTCACATCCAAAGCATACACATTGGTGCTGTAATCGGCGAAATACGCGGTGATGTTGTTTCCGGATCGTTCTATTGTTATAGCGCCGCGGATGGCCGCCGAAGCGGCAAATCGCCAGCCCATTTTACCAGTCTTGCGATGAATGGATATCACATCGCCAAACTGTCCGCCCACTATCAGCCAGTCGCCCGCCACGGCGGGCTTGGTGCGCATGATGGTAGCTTCGGGAAAAGCAAAAGCCCATTTCAATTTCAAACTGCCCACATTCTCTGCAGAAATGCCGGCCTGCGACGCGCTGCGAAAACCACTGCCTGGTTTATCATTTCCCCAACCGGAATGATCGTAAGGAGAATTGGTTTTGGGTGAAATGGAAAACTGTGTGAAGGCGCTGTCGGGGAAACTGGTTTCCTTCAGTTTGGTATTGGTGATCCATTGCGCCACTGCAACGCGTTCATCCGCGCTGAGCGCCGCGCCCTGTGCCCGCATCTTGCCATTGTTCAATGCAGCCACAATGGAGCGCGTACTCATAGCGCGCATCATGGCTAAACCTGGTGCTATATTGGTAACAGAGTCCTTGTGACAGGAATAACAGTGCGTTATGTATAATTGCTGTCCTTTTTCTTTCAACGTGTCGCGCAGCAATAATTGCGGCGTAGCCGCAGCCGTGCCCGATACCATCAGCGCTCGTTCTTCATCGTGATGCGCCTGCGTGCCCACCATCAAAGCCACCAACACAACAAAAGTGATATGATACATGCTATAGTTTTATAGGTCCAAAATTATCAGGCGCACAACGCACTAGAAAACGCTTTTCGCTGTTTGACCCGTTTTTCGCTGTTTGGTACTATTTGCCCGACGAATGACAACCCGCTGGTGCCATATGTGACACCTGGCATTCATTATTTTGTAATCCTCCTCAGCACTTCCTGCCGGTGCTCGCGCGAGATGGGGATGAGTTTGTCGCCTATTTCAAGATAACTGCCTTGTATCACAGAGACTTTATCGATAGCAATGGTGAAAGAGCGATGCACACGAAGAAATTTATCGGCCGGCAATTTTTCCGTGATAGAAGTGAGCGATTGATAAGAAACCAATGAGTCAGTAGTCGTTTTTACCCTGATATAATCTTTCAGGCTTTCAATGTATAAAATATCCCTGATCAGCACCCGCACAAATTTCCTGTCCACCTTCAGAAAAATTGCTTCGTTTTCTGATTCAGCGGCAACGGGATCAGTGGAAACAGCCGAGGTACGGCTCATCTTGATCGCCCTTTCCATTGCCTTCATGAAACGCGGAAAAGGAATCGGCTTTACCAGGTAATCGATCACTTCAAATTCGAAACCCTCTACCGCATAATCCCTGTAAGCCGTGGTAATGATAATGCCGGTCGGATTGTGGAGACTTTTCAACAGATCGAGGCCGGTAAGCATGGGCATTTCAATATCGAGAAAGATAAGATCAAACTCCTGTTTGCTGATGAGTTGAAAGGCGTCAATAGCATTTTCACAACGACTGATAGATTGCACATTCAATCGCTGCAAATAATTTTCAATAACATCAATAGCCAATGGTTCATCATCGATGACCAGGCAACGCAGGTTATTTACCATACCGGCATTTTTAATGACACGATATACAGGTTGTCTCTTTCTTCGGTGCTCAAGGCATAATTATTTCCAAACAGCAAGTCGAGCCGCCGGCGCACATTCTTCAAACCAATACCTTCATGCGAACCGTTTTTGCCCGCGGCGTCTGCCGGGTTGGTGACGCGGAAAAACAAATTTCCATCTTCCACTTTCAGCGAAATGGTGATGGTAATACGATGCACATTGTTTTTTACACCGTGTTTAAAACTGTTTTCAAGGAACAGTATCAGCACCATCGGCGGAATGAACACATTCTCTGCCCGGCCTGAAGTTTCCAACTCCACATTAAGCCGCTGACCGAAGCGCAGTTTTTCCACTTCAATATAATTCCTGAGATAAGCAATTTCCTTATCCAGCGCCACGCGCTCCGTGCCGGTCTCATACAACATATAACTCATGAGGTCGGAAAGCTTGAGCACCACCTCCGGCGCCTGGTCGCTTTTCTTGAGCGTAAGGGAATAGAGGTTGTTGAGGGTATTGAAGAAAAAATGTGGCTGTATCTGCGATTTCAGGAAATTCAGTTCGGTCTCCAGGTATTGCTTCTCCTTATCCTTTATCCATTGAAGGTGCGACATCCAATTTCGCGCCAGTTTGATGCCCGTGGTAAACCCGATCAGGTAAAACACTTCCATGCCTCGCCCCAGTATCGTGGCAAAATCGAAATTGGCCGTGACGGCAAACTCCATGTACCCCATTTTCGCATACATCACCTGGTAAAGCGTGTTCACTACGGCTAAAATGATGATGCCCCCTGCCAGCACTCCACCATACTGCCAGAATTTGCCTGCAAATAAAAGGCGCGGCATCAGCACGTAAAAATTGATGTATACCATTACGATCTCCAGCGGAAAGAAGATAAGTAACTGCAGGTAAAAGCCGGGCCGCTGAATCTTATAAAAACTGAAGAACATCGTCATCACGAAAAAGATGTACAGGATCCAGAACAGGACATGGTATATCCATCTTTTCCGGAATGACTTACCGGGAGAAAAATAGCGGCTCACCACCGGTGGCGGGGCATCAATGGGAGTATTGATAGCGGGACTGGCCAAACAAATCGGTTTTGCCTCAAATGTACCAATTCGGCCAAAGCCGGAATAGTATGGGCGTCAACAGCCGTTTTTGCGCGACGAACGGCAGTATCGGCCCGATAAAAAAACCACCCTGTTTGACCAGGATGGCTTTTAAGTTAAACTTCTAAAACAAGCATGCAAAAAACCAACTGAACTACACTATAGCAAAAAATTTCTAAAGCGGATCATGATCTCTTGCCTTGAACCTGTAATCGTCAAACATCGGCGGCGTGGGTTTTGAAGGCTGAACTTTCGATTCCGACCTTCTTGAACGCCTTGGGCGCCGGGTTTTCTTCTCTTCCACTATTTCCTCGTTTCTGAACGCTACCCGCAGTGGTACGATAGGATAGCTGGTCTCCTGGCTCGTGGTATTTTTCATAATCATGTATTTTGAAAATAGATCTGTGTGATGGGCTTCATATATAGAAAATATCGGGCCGCGAATTGCCCAGTATATGTTAAATGAGAAGAAATTTTTTCTGCGCAGATTTTTCCCCAAAAAAATTGGGCAGCATTTTCGGCTCCACAAAAAAATAAGGTTGCTGCAAACGCAGCAACCTCTCTTAAGCCTCACCTGAGTAGCTTGCTTACTTCCTGGTCTGGCCAAGCATGTATTGTACGCCTACCTGGAACACACTGTTCTTTTCTGTTTCGTAAAAAGATGTGAGCCCGGCATTGTAACGAATATGTACGCCCAGTTGAGGAGTGATATAGTAACCGGCGCCGAAGGCCCAGCTGAACTCGGTTTTCTTCAGGTACTTCATAATGTCTTCCTTATCGCCTTCCCACTCATCGGTGGCCTTTACCAGGAAACCGACCTGGGGGCCGGTCTCGGCATAAACACCTACAGGCGAAGTATATTTTGCCAGTACGGGTATCTTGATATAGCTGAGACGGGTTGCGCCACCATCTTCATCGTCCCATTTGGCGCCTTCCAGGGAAAAATAAGCCTCCGGCTGAACACTGACCTGGGAGACAACGGGAATTTCAGCAACACCTCCGATAAAAAAGCCGGCTTTAGATTTATAACCTTCCGCGTCTTTGCCCACGATGTTGGAGATGTTGAGACCGCCGCGGGCTCCGATACGAACCTGGGCCTGAGAAACTGCCGCAAACAGGCATAATGCAAGCGCAAATAGAGATGCTTTTTTCATGACTATGTAATTTTTGTTTTTGATGGCGTCATGCTACCTTGCTGTTGGCTCGGTTTCATGACTTTTTCTAAAACAGTCCGGCTGAAAAACCAAACCGTTTTTGAAAAATGGTTAAGTATGTATGATTTTGACGGCGCAAAACTACCCCCGCGCTTCGCACCCGCATCGGAGTTTTGGGTGGTTGGCAGGAAAAGTTGTGTGTTTGACGAAAAACGCCGTGTATGTTGAAAATGCAAAAGCCACTACAGCGTGTTAGTGGCTTTGAGTGCCATATTTTGAGTTTGGGCCTCTTCAGCCAAATGGATATAGCATAACCGTGTTAAAACTTCAAAGTGGCGGGAAGGTATTTTGCTACCAGGTCTTCATAATAAGGCCGCAGCTGGTTCCAGTCGGGCGGCGTGGGGTTCTTTGAATACAGATCGTAAGGATTGAAAAGCTTCACCCATTTCAGCATTTCGCGGTCGTGATCGTCGCACAAATAATCGTATGCGCCCTCACGATGCCAGGCATAGAATGAATGATAGCGCAGCATATACAAACCAGGCTCGGGAATATAGTCTTTCATCATGTGATAGATATATTCATCGTGGCCCCACGACATGTGCACATTGCGCAGGCCGCAGCCTTCCTCATATACACCGAGACGCGTGTTATAGCGGGGATCGTTATAATCGGGGTTGTTTTTGAAAAATTCCGGATACACAATCTTATCCGAATAAGCGCAGCCAACGGGGAAGGTATCGCCCACCACGGCCCATTGCGGTTCGCCGAAAAGGCAAAGCACTTTGCCCATGTCGTGCATCAATCCTACCAGCACCATCCAGTCGGGATGACCATCCTGCCTGATGGCTTCGGAGGTTTGTAACAGGTGTTGAAACTGGTCGAGATCGGTGTCGGGATCAGAATCGTCAACAAGCTGGTTCAAAAAATCGAATGCGGCCCACACCGGCATTTCCTTCTTATCGAATTTTAAAAAACTGGCCTTCTTTTCCAACACAAATTCATAAGTCTGGTAAGTATGATTAAGGCGGTAAAACTCCTTAACCGTGTCGCGTGCAGGATCTTCATAATTGCGGTATGCTTCCGTGGCCCTTTCTTTCGCGATTGCCTTTGGATCGGGATAACGCTTCAGGAGATTATCTTCCCAAAGTTCGAGACTGGACAATGGGTTGGCTTCACTGGATAAAATTTTTTCCTGCATATGGCCGGGCTTTTACGTTATCGAAAATTGATATTCCTAATTTCCCCTTTTTTTTAAACATTTTTATATAAAATGGTAGATTTATTTCCCAAATCGGTTTCGCAGCGCGCGATCACTGAAAATGAAGGCGAAACAGTTAACTGCCCGAATGCCGGATTGCTTAATGTCCCCATATATCGATTGCTATGAATTTAAATTTTGCCGACTACCTCATCATCCTGCTCTATTTTGGTTTTGTGATTGGCGTGGGTTTTATCATTAAGAAGAAAATAAGAAGCAGCAACGATTTTCTCACGAGTAACCGAAGTATTCCTCTCTGGATCACCAGCCTGGCATTTATAAGCGCTAATCTCGGAGCGCAGGAAGTGATTGGCATGGTGGCATCCGGCGCCAAGTACGGCATCATGACCGTTCACTTTTATTGGGTGGGCGCTATCTTTGCCATGGTTTTCCTGGGTGTGTTTATGATGCCCTTTTATTACGGCAGCAAAGCACGCAGCGTGCCCGAATATCTCTCACTTCGCTTCGATGAAAAAACACGCGGTCTGAATGCGGTATCATTTGCCGTGATGACGGTTTTTTCTTCCGGCATTTCACTATATGCTTTAGCCAAACTGCTTGAAATTATTTTGCACTGGTCGTTCGACACATCCATCTGGATCGCCGCCGGCATAGTGATGATTTACACTTTTCTCGGCGGATTGACGAGTGCGGTATATAATGAAGTGCTGCAGTTTTTCCTGATCGTGATGGGACTTTCGCCCCTGGTGATCATCTCGCTGCAGGAAGCCGGCGGTTGGGAAGGCATCAAAGCCACCCTGCAACCCGAACTAACGCATGCCTGGAAATACATGGGCAATGCGGAAGACAACCCGATGGGACTGCATTTTATGTCGCTGATATTCGGACTGGGCTTTGTGATGTCTTTCGGTTATTGGTGTACGGATTTTCTCGTTGTGCAACGCGCTATGATTGCAAAAAACATGAGTGCCGCGCAGCGCACCCCCATCGTGGCCGCTATTCCCAAAATGCTGATGCCGCTGATTGTGGTGTTGCCGGGTTTAATAGCCATGGCTCTTATGCAACAGTCGAAAGGTTATTCCATACCCACTTCCGAAAATGGCGAACTGGATTATACCATGACCTTGCCTTCCCTGATTGCCCACTACTACCCCAGCGGCTTATTGGGCGTGGGACTCACCGCGCTGATGGCATCATTCATGAGTGGCATGGCAGGAAATGTAACGGCATTCAACACAGTTTTTACCTATGATATTTACCAAAGCTATTTTGTAAGAAACAAAGATGACAGGCATTATTTATATGTTGGTAAGACAATCACGGTAATAGGAATATTGATCTCCATTGCTACTGCCTATATAGCGCGCACCTTTAACAACATCAACGATTTCCTGCAACTGGTCTTTGGTTTTGTAAACGGTCCGCTGTTCGCCACCTTCCTGCTCGGAATGTTCTGGAAACGCACCACCGGTCATGGCGCGTTCTGGGGCCTGGTGTTGGGAACAGCGGCGGCAGCCATCACGCATGGCGTAACGGTGGCCGAAGGCAAGGGCGGATGGATTGCCGAATGGTATACTATAAAGAGTGGTATGGGGCAGGCATTTATTGTTGCTGCGGTGTCGTGGATCGTCAACTTCGTCTCCACCATTATCATCAGTCTTTTCACCAAACCCAAACCCGATGAAGAATTGCGCGGGCTCGTTTATTCGCTCACGCCGCATCAGCCTGAACTGACCCGGCAACCCTGGTACCTGCGCGCAGGCCCGCTGGGCATGATACTGCTGATCATCACCGTAATCCTGAATTTAATCTTCTTCTAAAAAACTGAAATTATGTTTCGCAGAATAAATGAACTGAGTTTTGTGATCGGCCTCTTCTTTACGATGGTGGCCATTATATTGATTGGCGGATTCATGATTTCCGTCACCATGTTTTCAAAAGCCAATTTATATACCGGCATTGTGTTTTTAGTGTTCGGGCTGGCCATGATGCTGATCAGGTCGGGGCCGAAGAATGATGTTGAAAATAAAAATGAATAATGAATCTCGTATAAAATGCAAAAGCGCAAAGGAACGTCATTCATCCTTCGCGCCTTTTGCGCCTTGGCGCGAAACTATCGCGCTAAATTTTCCGGGTACATTTCTGTTAATCGTCCGTCTATAGAATTGCTGCTATTATTCTTTTACATATCCCAGCGGCACTTTATTCTCCACGGGTTCCAAAGTCTGCAGGTAATTCCAGATCGCTTTCAAATCTTCATCACTCATCCTGCTGAAAGGTCCCCAGGGCATATGCGTTTCTTTGTACAAGGGGCCGCGGCGGAAACGTTCGATAAACTGCTGCTGTGTCCAGCCATTCAGTCTGCCTGTGGGGTGCGGAGTTAAATTAGGAGCTGTCAAAAAGAACATGCCTGAATCGGTGGGCGCTTCAAATTTCAATCCGCCTGCATAATCGGGCCCTGTAAACGCACCGGTCATCATGTCGCGATTGGTATGGCAGCCACGGCAGTTTGCAACGCTGTTGGCGAGGTACTTTCCATACACCGCGCTCGTGTCTCTTTTCACCGATTTCGGCGCTTCTCCATCAGGACCCACGGGCCTGATCATAAATGCATAGATAGCCTTTCCGAGAAAATTATATTGATTATCAGGAGGCTTGTTTTTAACCGGCGGTTGACTGCGCAGGTAAGAAATGATAGCGCCCAGGTCTTCATCGCTGGTATTGTGAAAGGGCATAAAATCGAAATAGGCTCTTCCTTCGGGGCTTACGCCATAGCGCAGTGCGCGGGCAAATTCACCATCGGTCATTCTGCCAATGCCTGTGCTGTCGGGAGTAAGGTTTTTTGCATAAATTTTACCAATGGGCAAGTCGAATGTGAAACCGCCAGCCAGGGGCACTTCTTTACCGGCCAGCACATCTTCCTGTAAACCCTCCGACATATGACAATTGGCGCAATGTGCAGGACCGAAAACCAACTCCTTACCTCGTGCTATAACTGCACTATCGGTGCTTGCCTTCACCTCGGGATAAGGTGCGTCGTATTTCTTACCCTGGAGGGCCATTATAGTGATATATAAACCAGCCACTATAAGGAGCAGAATAATGCCCGTCCATTTCAATATTTTCTTAAACCTGCGCATGTGTGTTTGTTTTTCCGGCACAAACATAGATCGGGGAGCGGCGAACGGAAATAACAGATTAGTACTATTGAGGAAAAGGGCGAATGAATTGAGGAAACTGGATCACGGAACTGTGAATATCCGCGCAGTCCCTTAATCTGCGTTAACTCCGGGATCTTACCATCCGCAATTTCGCTGAACTGGACTACCTTAGCATTCAATTTTCACCCAAATTATAGTCCGCTATGCTACCATGGAAAACAATCATCAACATCCAGGAGGATTGTGATACTCCGGTGTACCTCCAGATCGCTAACTCCGTAATCAGGGAGATGAAGAAAGGACGTATTGGTCCCGGCATCAAACTTCCCGGCACGCGCGCGATGGCAGAAATACTCGACGTGCATCGCAAGACGATGGTGAGGGCTTATGAAGAGCTCGATGCCCAGGGCTGGATAGAAATGCGGCCCTCGCAGGGAACATTTACCAGCAAATCATTACCTGAGATTGCACCTCGCCGGCTGGTGCGCGAGGAAAAGCGCAATACCTATCCGCAGCAAACGGGCTACCCGGTGAAACCCGTCTCGCATGTCCACAAGCCTGCCGCAGCTTCGCGGCACATCAATGGCTTTCATGATGGCCCGGATGTGCGATTGATTCCTTTTGAGGAATTGGGCCGCGCCTATAAAAGCGTACTCACTCGTCCCGCCAACCTGAAATATCTGTCGTATGTTGACGCTGCAGGTGTGCAGTTATTCCGCAAGACATTATCCGACTATCTCAACGGCAGCCGGGGTGTGCAGACCACGTATGAAAACATCATGATCACGCGCGGCTGCCAGATGGCGCTGTACCTGATTGCACGACTGCTTTTCAACAAAGGCGATATCGTAGTGGTGGGTGAAACCAATTACTACTATGCCGATCATGCCTTTATTAATGCCGGCGCCAACCTGCAGCGCGTGCCGGTTGATGATCATGGAATTGATGTGGATGCAATAGAAAAACTGTGCAGGAAAAAAAAGATTAAGGCGATGTACGTCACTTCGCATCACCACTTCCCCACCACGGTAACGCTGACTGCGTCGAGAAGAATTAAATTGTTACAACTGGCCGAGCAATATGGTTTCATCATCATCGAAGATGATTATGATTACGATTTTCATTATCACAGCAGTCCCATTCTTCCGCTGGTAAGCGCCGATACAAAGGGAATGGTGATCTACATCGGTACATTAAGCAAGAATATTTCACCAGCTATACGTACAGGTTATATTATGGCTCCGAAGAACCTCATAGATGAACTCTGCCGCCTGCGCCAGATCGTGGATACACAGGGCGATCCTGTGCTGGAGCTGATGCTGGTAGAGCTTTTCCGCGACGGCGTGATCAAAAGGCACATGAAAAAAGTGTTGCACCAATATCGCGACCGCCGCGACTTTATGTGCTCCATGTTGCAGGAACGCCTGGGCGATGTAATTGAATTCAAAAAACCGGATGGCGGCCTGGCTATCTGGGCCAAATTTGATAAATCAATTCACCTGCCCACCCTCTCGGCCGAACTGCGTAAAAAGGAGGTGATTCTTTCTCCCGGCATCATTCATGACACAGGCCCGGTTTCGCTCAACAGCACCCGAATGGGCTTTGCCTGGATGACCCAAAACGAAGCGGCGCACGCCATTGAAGTATTGGAAAAAACTATAAGAAAATAATTGCCTGAAAATCCAGGAAATCCGGTCGCATTTTTCCCCCGAAATACCGTCCTTCCATCCCAATCGGAGCCAATAAAACCGGACTACCTGTCACATCAAAAACCGGCCACCTTAATAGTCCATGGGCAACCTATATTTGCAATCCATCGTTAAAACAAAAAATGTATAGCCATGAAAAAGTTACTTGTCCTGTTAGCCATTGCCAGCTTTGGATTTCGGGCATTTGCCGATGAACCTGTCAACGAAAAATTGATCAAAGCCTTCCAGTCCACCTTCCCGCATGCGCAGCAGGTTCGCTGGGTGGAGGATGCAAATAGCTTTACAGTCAGCTTTGTGGAATACGACACCCGGGCGAGAGCGTTTTACAACCACAACGGCGAGTTGTACGAGGTGATCCGCTACTACGGCGAGAATAAAGTTCCCTTCATAGTACAACATGCCATGACGCAGGAATTTGCGGGCAAGAAAATTTTCGGCGTAGTAGAAGTGTCCACCACCCATTCAAAGAATGACGTTGAGACCATTTACTATGTAAAACTGGTGGATGCCAACCGCTGGACTACCGTAAAGGTGAATGTATACGGCAATACCATGGTAACTCAACGCCTTCGCAAGGTTTAAGATTTACAGTCATGTGAACAGACGAGAAACCAGGGGCGAAAGATCAATCTTTCCCCCTTTCTCTTTTATGTTATATATCCCCGACAAAGAAGTATACGAATAGGCCTCGCGCAGGAATTTTTTCTTCAGTTTTCCGAAATATTCCGCGAACAAACCTGCATTATCTACTATTGCGCGTGGCATAAAAACTGACTACATTCATGCGCAAGTTTATCCTATGAATACAACCCAATGCATAACTGCCGACTCACTGCCCTGGCGCACGCAGCGCATTACGGTTTATCCCAACCTGGTGTCACAAAAAATTTTCTGGCTGCAGTTTTATTATGTCGACAGATGCGTGTTTTCGGTACACCTGTACACACTTGGCGGCTATGAAGTATTTCGTAAGTTTTACTTCCACGACACTTTTCACGCTACCCACGCTGTGCAATTGCCACGCCACCTGGTGAGGGGCGTATATAAGCTGGTGATTCGCAGCGAGCGTTTGCACCATGCGCAGCCGATTGTGTTGAGGTGAATGGAGGATTCTGTACCTTTGGCTTCCATCTATTCAAAAAAATATTCACCTCATGTTTGCCATTGCCCATACACCTGCCAACCAACTCGAAGACAGTATCGGTTTTTACGAAAAACTCGGCTTTAAGAAAGTCGATGGCGCAGGTATGGTGGTTTATACCGACGGAAACTTGATCCTCGAGATCAATCCCGACAGAAAAGCACGCGCCGGTATAAAAATTTTTAAATCATCATGGGCAAATGAGCTGGAGCACGTGAAAAAAATTACCGCTGTACATGATGTCTCCAGTGGCCATTTGCTCTCCGATGCCAGCGGGGTATGGATTTACCTGGTTAATAGTGAGCCTGACTGGAAGGTTGAAAAATCAGAATCATCATTCAGCGCCCTCGGCAATTTCCAGGGATTGAGTCTTGAGACCACCGATCTGAAACGCTCGGCGGAAATTTATAAGGCCCTTGGATTTACGGTGACTTTCGGCGATGAATCGAAACCATTCATGGCATTGGCGCTCGGCGACTTTGCGGTAAACCTGATGAATCCGAATATGTGCCCGCACATGTTTTTCAATCCTTCGTTTACTTATTTTAATGGCAAGGAAGGAAACCCGAAAGTGATTGCAAAGGTGCGAGCGCTCGGCATCCCGATCACGGAGGAAGTGACGGCGTTTAATAAGGATGGGATTGTTGATAATATCATTATCAGGGATCCGGGAGGGTATGGGTTCTTTTTGTTTAATGACTAGTGCTCCATCACCGCCCTTCCCCTCACCAACTTCTCTGCACCAAACTGCCGCTTCACACTGTCAATAGCCTGGTATAGCCTGATCATCTCCTGTGTATCCTCGAAAAGATTGATCTGGTAACGCCCCGGCACCAGTTGCGAGAAGCGCACGCCGAGCAGGCGCACCAGCAGGCGGCGCTCGTATAACTTATGAAACAGATCTTTCGCGGTCTGTAACAGGATATGATCTGCCGCAGTGTAAGGAATACAACATTGTTTTGTCACAGTATCAAAATCGGAATAACGAATCTTCACCGTAACACAACCCGTGAGCTTATCTTGCTGGCGCAGCTGGAAGGCGATAGACTCGGTCATGCGCACCAGGTGCGAGAGCAGAAACTCCACGTCTATCGTATCGTCCTGAAAAGTGCTTTCGGTAGAAATGGATTTTTGTTCCCGGTAAGGGATCACGGGTGTTTCATCAATGCCATTGGCACGCCGCCAGAGCTCGACACCGTTTTTACCCAACAGGTTCTCCAGCATCTCTACCGGTATTTCGCTGAGTGTGGCCACTTTTTCTACACCCATCCTGATGAGCAGCGTGGCCGTCTCCTTACCGATGCCGGGAATTTTCGCGATATGTAATGGCGATAAAAATTTTTTCTCTTCACCAAAAGGTATCTGCATTTGCGCGTTGGGCTTGCCCTCGTTGGTCGCTACTTTGCTCACTAGTTTGTTGCTGGCAAGACCCAGCGATACGGGCAGACCCGTTTCCTTCAGAATTTTTTTCTTCAGCTCTATACTGAATTTGGCGCAGCCGAAAAAGCGATCCATGCCGGTGAGGTCCACATAAAATTCATCGATGGAAGCTTTTTCAAAAAGCGGCACCGAGTCGGCAATTACTTCGGTGACGAGCGCGGAATATTTGGCATAATCTTCATAATCTCCGGAAATCACAATGGCCTGCGGACATAAGCGCCGTGCAAGTTTCGTGGGCATGGCAGCATGCACGCCAAACTTACGCGCTTCATAACTGCACGATGCCACCACTCCCCTGTTGCCGCTGCCACCAATGAGAACTGGCTTGCCTTTCAGCTTTGCATTGCGCAGGCATTCCACCGACACGAAGAATGTGTCGAGATCGAAATGGGCGATATGACGGCTGAGAAGCATGGTGGGGGTGGGTTTTTCTTGAAATGACTACCCTGTTTCAGGCAGCCTCATACTTCACGCCGCGCCGCTTGATGCCGACCTTCTCCAGGTGCTCCACCTCGATGCTGCAGAAGGAGAACTCCTCCACCACCCTGCCGGTAATGCGGTAAAAGCCTGAGTACATCGGGTTCTTGCGGTGCACTTCGGGGAAATGAGTGGTGTCGATCCAGTCGAGGTGCGCGTCCATGAAGGTGCCGAAACTCATGGTATGACCATGAATGGTGCGGACCGGCTTTTGAGTGACGTGATAGCCGAGCAGGGTGATGGTCTTGCCCACATAGTTTTTCATGTCGCTGGCGCGCGGATATTTTGAAGGGTCGTCGTCAACCAACGCAAACGGATTACAGAGCGGAAAGCCCATCAACTCGATCTGGTCGTACATATCATCGATGGGATACACCGGCAGATCGGGCAGATGAAATTCGCGCACCGCTTCGCTGAAAAGTTTCTGAGCCGAAGCATTGCCGGCATGGCGGCGCTGCAGGAAATTTGCTTCCCACAATAATTGCTTTTTATTTTTCCCGGTAAAACGAAAAGCATCCGCCTGTATCAGTATGTTCAGCTGCGCCGCGGTGATGCCCGTGCGCTCGATAAAATCCTGCAGGTGCAGGTAGGGGCCACGACGCAGGCGTTCCTCAATGATCGTATGCGCTAATTTTTCCTGCAGCGATTTCAGCAGTCGAAAACCTACATACACATCGCTGCCGCGGATGGTGGTGAAATACTCGCTGTTGTTTACGCAGGGCGCATGCAGCCGCGCGCCGGTCTTTAGCAACTCCAGCATATACAAAGCCGTGTTGTAAAAACCACCTTCATTGTTGATCACCGCCACCATGAACTCCATGGGGTAGTAAGTTTTGAGGTAAAGACTCTGAAAACTCTCCACCGCAAATGAAGCAGAATGCGCTTTGGAAAAACTATAGCCGCCAAAACTTTTCATCTGTCGCCACACTTCCTGCGCCAGCTCATCACTATGACCTGATTTTTTACATTGGGAAAAATATTTTTCCTCTATCTGCAAAAAGCGGTGCTGACTGCGGTACTTACCCGACATGGCGCGGCGCAGAATATCGGCATCACCCAGGTCAAGCCCGGCAAAATGATGCGCCACCTTGATCACGTCTTCCTGGTACACCATCACGCCAAAAGTTTCTTTCAGCAACTCTTCCATCTTCGGGTGCAGGTACTGAATTTTGTCCGGGTTATTAAAGCGCTCGATGTATTGCCGCATCATACCGCTTTGAGCCACGCCCGGACGAATAATGGAACTGGCCGCCACCAGCGTGAGGTAATCATCGCATTTCAGTTTCTTCAGCAACTGCCGCATTGAAGGCGACTCGATATAAAAACAACCAATCGTGTTCACCTCCCTGATCTGCGCGCGCACCTTCGGATCTTTTTTGAAATTCTCCACATCATCAATATTCACCGACACACCTTTGTTGAGCCGTATCAGCCGCTGCGCTTCTTTGATATGCCCGAGCCCGCGCTGGCTCAGTATATCCAGTTTATACAAACCGATACTTTCCGCCACAAACATATCGAGCTGCGCCACGGGAAATCCCTTCGGCGGCATTTGCATAGCGGTATAGTTATAGATCTGTTCTTCGCTGATCAAAATGCCACCGGGATGAATGCTGAGATGGTTGGGGAAATTCTCCATCAGCCTCCCGTATTGCAGCACCATCCTGTGAATATGATCGGGCGCTTGTTTCAGGGTAAAATTTTCACCACGACTATCGCCATTATAATAATCCGTGGCGGCCAGCTGATCGATCTCCGTTTTGGGCAGACCAAACACTTTTCCCAGCTCGCGCACGGCCGCCCGGTACTGGAAAGTATCGTACATACCCAGCAATGCCACATGGTCTTTGCCATAGCGCTTGAACACATAATCGATCACATCGTCGCGGTCGCGCCAGCTGAAGTCTATATCAAAATCGGGCGGACTGGTGCGCGAAGGATTGAGAAAGCGTTCGAAATAAAGATTGAGTTCGATGGGATCCACGTTGGTGATCTGCAGGCAGTACGCCACCAGTGAATTGGCGCCGCTGCCACGTCCCACATAATAGTACCCCCTGCAGCGCGCATAGCGGATAATATCGTGGGTGATGAGAAAATACGCGTTGAAACCCATTTTATCGATGATGGACAATTCTTTCAGCAGCCGGTCTCTCGCTGCTTTATTCTTCTTACCATAGCGGTATTCGAGCCCATCGTGCGCCAGTTTAGATAACAGAATGCGATCGTCTTCGCGCGTAGCGCTCAGGGTCTTTTTGTTTTTGTCTGTGCCGTAGTCCATTTCAATATTACAACACTCCGCCACGCGGTAGGTATTGGCCACCATGAAGGGATATTGGTAAAAAGCCCGCAGTATGCGTTGCTGCGGCACAAAAAATTCATAGGGCACGGCCGTCTCCCCGGGCGGCAATTTCGAGAGCAGACAATTTTCATCGATCGCGCGCAGCAAGCGGTGTACGTTGTAATACATTTTGTTTTTAAAAGTGACCGGTTGCCGCACGATAAATTTGTCACGGTACTTCGTCATGTTCATACCAAACAGTTTATTCACCTCCCAGGGCGTCACGCCAATCAGTTCGTTTTCCATCAGTTCCTCCACGTTTTTATTTCCCTTCAGCGGATAGATCACAAAACCATCTTCGGGGCGGTCGAAGAAAGGCATACCCTCCGCCTTTCCGGGAAAAGGCTCTTCAGCCAGCAGGTATTTCGACAGAAAGGCGTTGATCCACCGGAAGCCCTGGTTGTTGGCCGCCAGCAAAATGTAGAGCAGCCTGTTCTTATTCCTGATCTCTGCGCCCAGTATGGGTTTCACCCGATGCTCGCGACAGTACTGCACAAAATCCCAGGCATCGCAGGTATTATTAATATTGGTGAGCGCCATCACAGTGGCGCCCGCCGCCACGCCTTCTTTCACCAGTTCCTCCGTGGAAAGGCTGCCGTAGCGGAAGCTGAAATATGTTTTACAGTTCAAGTACATAGGGTGCTGGGCCGGTTTCGGGTTTCCAATGCCGGGTGCCGGGTAAGAGGGTCGGCCAAGTACCAAGTGGGCCACCCGGCACCCGGCATCCAAATCTGCCCGCAACATACTAAAATATTTAGTATATTTGTACTAAGTTATTTAGTACTTATTTCCCCCCCCCCCTGCGGCAGGCCACTGATTTTTTTGGGCAGGTATGGCGAAATGGCTGACAGATATGAATTTTAAAAAGAAAGACTAACGGTGGTACTAAACCGAAAGTTTTGTTTTTTGTATCGAAAAAAGATACAAAACGTATCTAAAAAATATACACAGATGATTTCGCCAATTGTTGAACCGGGTAAATTTATTTCTTTGGCTATGCAAAAGGACGAAAGATACAAGGCCGTAAAGCGTTTAATCGAAAAGGGGGATATAACCGAATTCAACCAGATGTTTACTTTCATTCCCAAGACAGTGGTGGCGCGCGATCTGGGCGCAGCGCCGGCGCGGTTTTCAGAGAAAATGAACCAGATCGAGAAGTTCACTTTGCAGGATATTTTCTCCATCGCCAGATTGCTGGAGGTGGAAAATATCGCGGTACTAAAACTCGCAGCTAATCAATACCAGGTGCAGGCGAAAACAAAAACGAAACAAACTTCGTAATGGCTGCATCAGCACGCGGTGCGAAACAGTATCGAGCTGGTAAATATAGCAAGATGAAGATCATAATGCTATCTTCCAGCAAATACCTGCCAGGCACGAAAGGCTTTCGGTTGATAAAGCCTTCAAAACTGTTGCCTGGCGTAAATACAACTGTAGTGACATTGCCTTTGGACGAAAGAGGTGGCGTTATTGCAACACTTCGCAATGATAGCCGTCGTGCTGCACCACTTCGATAATTTTTTCCGGAGATGAAATTTTTCCTTCCACGCGCAGTATTTTATCGCAGTCTGTCAGGTCGAAATTGATGCGGCACTTCGGGAACAGTCGCCCCAGTTTTTTCAGAATGGCTGACGCCTGGCGGCTATTTTGAATATTCGTCTTAAAAACCTCCACCAAAGGCATTTCAGTGAGTTCCATATAATAGTTTTAAGGTTTTTATTAAGAGCGCAGTAATCCACTGCTATGATTACTGCCGGCCGCTTACCGTTGCAAAATTCGTACACAAAAATATTCAGTGCGGCATTATGCAACAGGTGCAAAACCGACTTATTACGAGGTTGTTTGCGACATCTTTCGCCACCATTTCCTTACAAAATGGCCCTTCCACATCCATAAGCCCGACAAAACGACCAGCGGAAACAGTATCCATTTTAGTGCAAATACTCCCCGCGGGAAATTTTTTAACGGACCATAAACATAGCCCACCACCGGTACGGAGGTAATGATGTGCAACCATCGAATGATTTTGCGTTCTGTTGCAGCTTTCATGATGAGTATTTATAGGAGCTTCTAGTAAACCCTGGTTGAATCGCATCGCCAGCCAATCTCCGCACTGTGCCGCACGCGATAACCATATCCCATACGCGCGAAGAAAATGTTGGTGCCAATGAAAAATATAATGGCGAGAACGGTGGCCACTTTGGTGATGCGGGTGAGCGTTTTGTTGCGAGAAAAATTGCCAAAAACATAGCCGATAATAAAAACCATGCTGGCAATGAATAACAATCTGCTGATAATGAAATATACCATAACTGCAATTTTTAGGTTTTTAAATCTGTTGTAACCCAAAAATCGAAGTATATCTCAATCTTTTCGAAGCAGAAAAGAGCTACCACGCTATTGTATCGACGAACAGGTTAATTGTGACAATTCAGATGGAGAGCAGGTTTTCGACGGTGGAACGATAACTTTCGCCGAGAGGCAATTCAATTTTTCCTATGCAGATCAGGTCGCGCTTGATGGCGGTGACCTTATCGGCAGAAACGATATACGACTTGTGTATGCGCACGAAACGGTACGGAGCCAGCTTTTCCTCCAGCGATTTCAGGCTCATCTTGGTGATGATTGGCCTGGGACCACTTTGCAAGAATATTTTTACATAATCTTTCATCCCTTCGATATAGAGGATGTCGGGAATGGACACCTTTACGAGGTTATATTCGACATACACGAAGAAATAATCGGGGAGAATCTCTTTGGTGACATCTTTTTGCCGAAGGTTATACAATTCCTGCGCCTTATTGCAGGCCTTCAGAAATCTTTCGAAGGATACGGGTTTAACCAGGTAATCCACCGCATTAAGTGTAAATCCCTCCACCGCATAATCTTTATAAGCAGTAACAAAGATGACCATAGGAGGTCGCTGAAGCGATTGCAGGAATTGCAGGCCGTTGAGACCGTGCATTTGTATGTCGAGGAAGATGAGGTCTACGTTTTCATTATGCAATACCTCGGCCGCTTCCATCGCGTTTTTGCATCGGGCCACGAGGTGGAGGAAGGGCACCTGGCGAATATTATCCACCAGCAGATCGAGTACCAGTTTTTCATCGTCTACGGCGATACAATTTAACATGCCAGCTCAAGTTTTAGTTCCACGCTATACACTCTGCCATCGTCCTTCAATGCCAGCGAATATTTGCCGGCATATAGCAGGTTAAGGCGCTTTTTTATATTCTCCAGGCCGATGCCTGTACTTTTATCTTTAGAAACATTCTTTGCGTCGTAGTTGTTGCTGATGTGAAAAAACAATTCGCCATTGCGGGTGTGCAGCTCAATATCAATATAAGGGTCTTTCACCATACCAATACCGTGTTTAAACGCATTTTCGACAAACGGCACCAGCAGCATCGGTTCTATAAAGCAATTGTTGTCGTCAATTTCCCACCTGGTAGTCACTTTTACGTCATCACCAAAGCGCAATTGTTGCAGCGCGATATAATTTTTGAGGTATTCCACTTCATCGTCTACATGAAACTTATCCTTGCCTGCTTCATAAAGCATATACCGCAACATATCGGAGAGGCGTATCAGCGAGGGTTCCAGCAGGTCAGATTTTTGTCGCGCCAGCGACACCAGGTTGGTCATCACGTTGAAAATAAAATGCGGACTGATCTGCGAGCGGAGGAATTTGAGTTCAGCGTGCAATTTTTCTGCCTGCGCTTCTTTCTCTCTTTTTTCAAAACGCAGCCGGTCGTATATAAGGCGGAATATAATGCTGGCGGCAAGAAAGGGCACTGGCCCGAACCCAATAGTGTGGCGATTCATTTCCGTGAGTTGAAAATCGCTGTTCAGCTGCAGGAAAAATACTTTCACCTGGAAAGACACAAACACCATCCCGAGCAGGCAGATTATGTACAGCCACCACCATTTCCTGGTGAGGAGTTTTGGGTAAAGAAAAAATGCATTGAAGTAAAACAGACCAATATGCGCGATGTTGGTAATGATGAAAAATGAATGGCTGAGTCCTTCAAACCCGTCTCTGCCAAGGAAGAATATAGGTACGGCCAGCAGCACGCACCAGGTAAGTGCATGCAGGCCAACATTGATCCATTTCTCACGTGAAGTAGGTAGCATTCCCTTTATAAAGGTCATAAAATATTTGGTAATGGCGCAACTTAGGAGGATGTGGGGAGAAAGGGATATAAATGTCGATAAACGAAGTAAATGAGTCGATATCTACTCAAATCCAGACCTGCAGAGAGGGCGGTGATGAGAAATATGTGTCTGGTTAAAATTGTTCCGGCTTTTACTTATCAGTAAAGTAATCATACTTCACCGCCTGCCCGCTTTGCAGGTCAACGCTCCATAGTACATTGCAATCATTACCGCTGAGTTCGGGATTGTCTGCCCCAAGAATAATCAGCCGCTCGCGCGTGATAATCCAGTCATCCCATTCAGTAAGACCAGTCTCCATGTTCCATACAATTTTGCCGGTAGTATCAATACGCGAAACGAGTATTTTTCCCTCATTGCCAATTTTGTCTTTGTGCACCACGAGGTATCCGTTTTCTAAATGAACAGGCTGCGCAGTTTGTTTATCCAATAAAAATCCTCCCTGCAAAAAATATTGCGAAGGTTCCGGGAGAGTGGCCTGTTCCTTGCTTACTACGTAATTCCCATACCTGTCTTCAAAATAAACCGAAGTATATAACTGCCGTCGCGCTTTGTCATTATATTCCGGAGAAATACTTATGCGATTGTGTAATTTTTCAAATTCCGTTTTCGAATACAATCCCAACCATTGCCCGTTCACCGTATCCTGGTTTGTTTTTATAGCGTGAAACGAAATAGGGCTGCGTTGAAAACTTTCGAGTACCCGTTGTTGCTGACGCACTGCGGATACTTCGTTGCGGAGCTTATGCAACAGTCGTTGCAGGCTGTCTCTTTCTTTATAATCGCGGGTGTTGTTGCGCAAAGCTTCCACACGTTTTATCTCCGCTGCCATCTTATCTTCCGGTTCTTCTTCCTCCTGCGGTTCAGCTTTCAGGGTAGATGTGTTCAATTTCCATAATGTGCCGTCATTGGCGGTAAAACTGATGGTACCGTCGGCGCGGTTGAAGTGGTAATACCTGCCTTCATCACTCAGCTTGCCTTTCAATGATGGGTTTTGTGTTTCAATAATATTCTTATCCGCCTTTTTCTCCAATGTAAAAGGATCAAAAGCCATTATTTCTCCCACAAACACCCAGGCAAGACCGTTGGCACTGCCGAGAGTCTGAACGGGCCAGTGCTTGACATCGCTGTGATGTTTGATCTTCTGTTTGGCGATGGCTGCGCCGCTTTGCGGGTCGTTGGTCTGCGCATACCAGGTGGTACTGACGGATTTTGAAAAAAAGCCTCCCCTTTGCGAGTACGAATTAGTCTTTTCAAATTTCACGAGACTGAAGAGCACAGATTTGCCATCTTTTTGTATGATCAAAGCCGGAACGATAGCCGAGCGCTCATCATGCTTTGAGAGACAGGAACGAACCAGGAAAATAAAACCTACCACCAATAAACCAACCACCAAAAAGCCGCCGACAAAGATTTTACGCAGACCCATAGGGGAATATTTAGGCTAAAAATATAAATTAGCAGGTATACGCTACATCACCCTTTTGTGCGAAGCTTATTGCGCTTAACGATTGTTCGTTTGAAATGGCAGCAAGGGCCGATCGATTCCCGGAGGTTTATTCCTCAACTTCCTCCCTGCAAAATGCCCATCCCTGACCCGTACAAAAAACACCACCAGGGGCGGTAGCTGCGACATGCTTGCCGGTAAAAATAGAACCAGTAAACTAACGGCGGCCAAATCTCATTAAGTTTACAGACGGATTGGAAAAGCCGCACAGACTGTTATGGAAAATATGGAAAACTTGAAAACCTTTACACCTTATCAAAAGCTGATTATTGCCTTAATAGCCCTCACTCATTTTACGATCATCCTCGATTTTATGGTGTTATCGCCTCTCGGCGATTTCCTGATCAAAGATCTCGAAATCAGCACCACGCAGTTTGGGCTGGTGGTATCGGGCTATGCGTTTAGCGCAGGCATATCAGGACTGTTGACCGCGGGCTTTGCCGACCGTTTTGACAGAAAAAAATTGCTGCTCTTTTTTTATAGCGGTTTTATTGGCGGCACCTTGCTTTGCGGTCTGGCCAACACGTATATCGTATTGCTGATCGCCCGCATCATCACCGGGCTGTTTGGCGGTGTAATCGGCAGCATCACCATGGCCATCATCACCGACCTGTTTACACTGGAACAACGTGGCCGTGTGATGGGTTTTGTGCAAATGGGATTTGGCGCCAGCCAGGTGCTGGGCATCCCGATTAGTCTGTACCTCGCTAATCACTGGGGCTGGCAATCACCCTTTCTGATGGTGGTAGGCATAGCCGTGATCATTGCCGTGATGCTGATCATAAAAATGCAACCTATCACGCGCCATCTTGAATTGCAGAATGACCGCAGCGCGGTAACGCATTTATTGAAAACCGTTGCCAACCGCCAATACCGGATTGGTTATACTGCCACCGCTTTTTTGTCGATTGGTGGGTTTATGATGATGCCTTTCGGCAGTGCTTATGCTATTAACAATTTATTGGTAACTCCCGAGCAACTGCCCTTATTGTTTATGATTGCCGGTCTGGGCTCGCTGATTATTATGCCGCTGGTTGGCCGCGTCGCCGATAAAGTCGATAAGCTGAAACTGTTTGCCATTGCATCGTTGTATATGATGGTGATGGTAGTGATATACACGAATCTTACTCCGCAGCCCTTTTGGATAATTGTAGTGATTAACGTGCTGATGATGGCGGGTATCCTAAGTCGCATGGTTCCCTCAATGGCCCTGGTAACTGCGGTGCCCGAGATGCGCGATCGCGGTGCGTTTATGAGCGTGAACTCATCGTTGCAACAGATTGCGGGAGGGATAGCGGCTGCAGTGGCGGGGATGATTGTGGTGCAGAAAGATAAGTTTAGTCCGCTGGAGCATTACAATACCCTGGGTTATGTGATGGTGGGGATTAGTGTGCTGGCGATATGGTTGATATGGAGGGTGAGGAAAGTGGTGATGAGGAAGGGAGTGGCAAAAACTGAGGTAGTGGTGCAGGAGGTTTAGGAAGTTTGCAGGTCCGACTGCCAATACTCTTTGGTTGATACGTCCATTATAGTCAATCGGTAACCATGACCGCAGCCTGTGTCGATGTTATAGATATTTGCTGCTCGCATGGGCTTGTCTGTTTTCCAATTGATAGTGGGTGTATGTCCTATAAAAACTTCCCGAAACTGTGTAACCATTTTAAATTGATTCTCCGATTGATTTCGTTTGTTGGATGCATGACTCGCGAGAGCCTGCTTCCACAAGCTTCTATCCCAACAATATGTTTCTGGCGACTGATCTTCAAATGGAATTGTTCGATCAAAACCTGCATGAACAAAGCAATTATTTTGTTCGTCTATGTGATAGAACCTTTGATTAAGGAAAAAATTCCGGTGCGTCTCTGGTATGTCTTCAGGTGTTAAATCTGAGACATGGTAAGGTTCTGCTCTGCCGGCAGCTTTCAGATATGAATAGGCCGTGAATGTGCCACTTTGCTCCCAATTGCATGGGTGCACTCCCGTTTTGATAAATTCAGCAAACCAGAGGTCATGATTCCCTCTTATCGGAATTAGCTTTTCCACCTTTAACAACAACTCTACGCACCGGTATACATCATCGTATCCGTCGGCAACATCGCCAAGTTGAATTAATTGGTCCGATATGAAATCAAATTTTGCTCTTTCAAGGCATTGCTGCAATGCACGATAATTTCCATGGATATCACCGAGAACTAATTTTCGCATACTTTTCGTATGACTTTGACAATCAGCCCAATACTTAATTCGCAATTTGCAAATTGAAAATTTTTCATTACATTTATCTTATGAGAAAACACAACGGAATGCGCCCTCACGATATTCCAGTATTATTGAAAATTATAAGTAAGCAATCGGAACCATGGCAATTTAAAGATTTGGCCAACGAATTATTCATCAGTCCGGCAGAAATTTCTGCATCTCTAAACAGAAGTGTTATAGCGGGACTAATAAGCGCTGATAAAAAGCGGGTTCATAGGAAGTCACTGATGGAATTTATCGAATTCGGGTTTCGCTACGTATTTCCAGTGATACCTGGTGGTATGGTGAACGGAGTGTATACTGCGCACTCGCATCCATTCATGAAAAAATTTATTGAAAGCAATATTGACTATGTCTGGCCTGACATCCATGGCAAAGTAAGAGGATTAGCAGTTGAACCACTTTATAAGGGAATAATTAAGGCCTCGGAGCGAGACGAATGGTTATACAAAATGCTCGCTTGCGTTGATGTAATTAGAGTTGGCAAATCGCGTGAAATAAAAATAGCCATTGAAGAACTTAAATCAAATATTCTTAATGAACAATCATAGGCGTAATATTGATCGAATAAAAGCAGTATCCAGAGCATTTGGCAAGCTCAAGGAAGACATTGTTTTTGTGGGTGGGGCCACTGTATCTCTATACGCTGACCGAATGGCAGAAGAAGTGCGTGAGACAATAGATATAGATATAGTAGTCGAGATTTACTCCAGAATTGATTTTCTTAAATTGGAAAATGACCTTAGACAACTTGGATTTTCGCCTAATACTGAGGCCAGGTTTATTGGAAGTTACAAGTTCGATAATCTAATCGTAGACGTAATGCCCATTTCGGAAGCAATCTTAGGCTTTTCTAACAAATGGTATAGAGAAGGATATGATTTCGCAATTACTTATCCGATTGACAAGGAAAATACAGTGAAAATTTTTAGCCCACCATATTTTCTCGCATCAAAAATTGAAGCTTTCAAAAGCAGAGGTAAAAATGCCAATAATCAATATGATGGCAGAACAAGCAGCGATTTTGAAGATATAGTCTTCGTTCTCGAAAACAGGTTCGCAATATGGGATGAGTTTAAATCTTCTCCTCCTTCTGTAAAAGACTACCTTAAAAAAGAATTTACGTCGCTGCTAGCTGTTCCCTATATAGAAGAGTGGATTGACGCTCATGTAGCATACAACTTACCATATGAAGAAACTGCCACTGGATTTATCATTCAGAAACTTAGAGACTTTACAAATCAACAATAGCCCATCCTGCAACATTTTCGTACCTCGCCCGTCTAATCTCTCCGTGGGTGATAAGTCAATCAATGCGGAAGAGAAGCAGGCGGGCGTTGCAATCGCGAGATTATTTTTTAAGAACCGGCGGCGGGAAATTATGGTATGGTTGAGTTATGGTGTTTACTTAAGAATCCCACTCAATATTCTTTATCTTCGCGCAGTACCATTCCCGATGCTTTCAAAAAGTTTCGTTCGCACGCGTATCGCGCCCACACCCAGCGGATTTTTGCATGTAGGCAATATTTTCTCTTTCGCAATCACCGCCTCGCTGGCGCGAAAAACCGGTGCCGCCATTCTGCTGCGCATTGATGATCTTGACCAGGCGCGCGTGCAGGAGCAATATGTGCGGGATATTTTCGAATCACTGAACTTTCTCGGCATTCCCTGGGATGAGGGACCGAAAGATTATGGAGAGTATAAAAATAAATTTTCCCAGCTCCACCGCCTTCCCCTCTACGAAAAGGCACTCCATCAGCTCCGCGAAGGCGGGCATGTATTCGCCTGCTCCTGCTCACGCACCACGCGCGAAAAATGTAACTGCCGCAATAAAGATCTTTCGCTCGATGATCCCAACAACGCCTGGAGAATATATACGCCGCCATCAGCAGAGCTGCCGCCGACCATGCATGAGTTTATTGTGAAAAAGAAAGACGGTTTCCCCTCTTATCAACTTGCCTGCGTAGTGGATGATAATCACTATAATATCGATCTCATCATTCGCGGCGATGACCTGCGCGATTCTTCAAAGGCTCAATGGTACCTGGCAAAACTTTTGGGCTATACTTCTTTCACCAGCAGTACCATCATTCATCACCGACTGCTGATGGAATCGCCTGAACAGAAATTATCAAAGTCTGCGGGTTCCACTTCCATTCAGTATTTACGCAAGGAGGGAAAATCGCCGGAGGAGATTTTTGAACTGGTTAGTAAAATGGCCGGACTTTCCAAAACATTGAGATATTGGAAAGAATTTGATGTGGCGCTGGAAACTGACTTATAATATCGCGGATGCAACGCAGATTCTAGGATTATGCGGATGCCCATTATATGCAACCTGCCTTCAATTAAAATCCGCGTCATCCCAAAATCCGCGCCTGGTCCGCGATTCTCATCCGTGCAAACCCACAATCCTCACACAACCTTCAATTTATTTTTCCGCCACAAACAACAGAAAATGATTCTGCAGAAAATGTATATCCTCCGTCACCCTGAACTGGCGCAGTGCCCTTCCAATTGCATCTTCCGTAATTAATTTCGTGCTGTTATACATGGCCGCTGCCGCCGGTCCAGTTCCCATAAAACTCCTGATGCCTTCGGTCAGACTTGAATAGGTAAAAGGACAAGCCACAACAGTTTTGCTGTTCAGCTTAAAACCTATTTCCTTCAGAATACCTTCTATCTTGCCGTCTTCAGACAATGCAAAGGGTCCCGGTGTGCCCGGTGGCGGCGGAGGTATCAGCGCCCCGATTGCTTTCAATACAATGCTGGCATCGCTGCGTTCGGGCAAATCCCAGATGCCGATTACCAGCTTACCGCCCGGCCGCAACACGCGCTGCGCTTCGCGTACCGCTGCTTTGAAGTCGGAAGCAAATTGAAAGGAATTGAAACCTGTTACTACATGAAAACTGTCGTCGGCAAACGGCAGCGACTCTAAGTCTTCTTCCAAAAAATTGTTGTGCGGATTGCGTTCGCGCGCTACTTCCAGCAGCCCCGGCGCTGCATCCACGCCAATCACCTGCGCGCCTGCTTTAATAGCCAGGCTGGTAAACATGCCCGAGCCACAGCCCGCGTCTAATAATAATTTCGTCTTGATAGATCCCAACTGCTCCAATGCTTTTCGATATAAAGGCAAAAAACCTGGTTCAAAATGTTGTGACCAATACCTCGGAGCTATGCTCCACAATTTTCCCTGGATTGCTTTTGTACTCATGACTATTTTTTTTGTTACACAAAGCTACCGGGCTTGTACAGGATGTATTTTGCTTAGCCGTTCTACTGCATGACCAGGAAGTTCATGCTACTTTTTGACGGCGCATCGATACGGGTGGGATTCCAAATCGCCGGCGAAATACTCGGCTGAAATGTGAAGCGCTCTCAAAGCCGGCTTCAAAGGCAGTTTCAGAAACGGTCTTATCAGTATGCGTTAACAGGTGGTAGGCGTGATCAAGTCTCCGCTCAATCAGCCATTTGCCGGGCGTGGTTTTGTATATGCGCATGAAATCTCTCTTGAATGCCGAGAGACTGCGCATGGCCAGTCGCGCAAAGTCTTCCAGTTTCAGGTTGAAACAGTAATTATCCTCCATCACGCGTTGCAGCGATACGCTCTGCGGTTCATTGATCATGGTACCAAAACAACTCAGCAAATCGCCGTTGGCGGGATTGTCGGCAATGGTGAGAATCAACTCGCGAAATTTCAGATCAAGTAACGACTGATCGGGCTGGCGGTTGGCCTCGAAATAAGGTATCATGCCGTGGAAAAAACTCTCGAGTGGTGCATTGGTATGAACGCGGATGACCGGGTCAAATCTTTTTTGCGAGTGATGAATGGGTGCGCGCCGCGACTTGAGCACGTCAATGATAAATTCATCGGGCATGAAGAAGAGGATGAAACAAACTTCTGTATCGAAGTTTTGTTCCACTATGGAGGCGCCGCTGCGCACGAAGGCGCAACTGCCTTTGCTCAGATCGTACGATCCGTGAGCGGTGTGCCAGATCTTACGGCCCTCAACAACATAGAGAATATAGTTGTGATGGCTCCAGAGATCGGTGAACTTTGATTTCAGCGGACAGGTGAAGTAAGTGACCATCTGCTCGCCGCAACTGAGCTTACGCTGCACGGATGAGTCGCGAAGAATCTCCGTATAAAGGTTGTACATGGCTATAATGTTGCTCCAAAAGTAGCGAGTGCTACAGGGACACAATTCCCGTAAATGCGGTATTTTACAAAAAGGCCCTCCTTAGAAAAGGAAGGCCGTCCATCACAAAAATTACGCACAGAGGTACCAGGCCGAAATCAATAACCTGCTACGTTACAACGATCAAGAATATTTGAAGCCACTTTCTTTCCCTGTTGCAGGCCTTTGTCGATCGAGAATTGGTAGTGAATACCAGCGTATAATCTCGACTGACCAGCCTCAGTGGCTATGGCGCTGTAAGTAGGGAATGTCCGCGGCGCATAGCCGAGATAATCGTAAGTATGATCGGTGAAAGCCTGGTTTTTCCCAAACAACCCCTCCAGCACCTGCGCCACCGCCATGGATAACGATGAGTGTGCCGACGGATACTCCGGGTGGGCGGGTGTACCAATAATGGGGTTGAAATCTGTCTGTCCCATCACTTCATGAACATATGTTATGGGACGCACCAGGTTGTATTGATATTTCACCTTCATCACTGCAATAGCAGCATCATTGATGGCAGCGCCGGTCAACGCGTAGGCTACAGCGGCCTTTGCCAACGACACATTTTTCTTCTCCAGTATCTGCACCAGTATATTCACCCAGTGACCCGGTGTAGTAGCGCCCGGCACATCGCGCCAGAAAAATGCCATGGCTCTCTGTTCAATGGTAGGCGCCTTGGCCGCATCGTACAGGTGTTTCACCATATTGTGAAATGCGGAGCCGGGTTGAGTGGAATACGCAGGTGGCGCGGGCAGACCGGTGCCATTGTTGCTACCCTTAACCACAGTGCGGTTCAATCCCCAGTAAGGAGTAGCGGCTGTTTGTCCCTCAGCAGTTGGTTTCCACAAACCATCTCCAACAGGAGGAACATAAGGAGGATAAACAGTTTTGGAACCATCTGTCTCCGACCAGGCAAAAACCGCCGCAGCTAACGCCTTACCAAACTCTCTTGAGTTACTAAGTACAGTGGCCGATGCTTTGGAGGCAAACTGGTTGTTGAATGCATTCTCCAATGAATCGATGGCTTGCTTGTCTTCTGCGCTGGCATTGGGAAAAAATGCGCGGTTGATAGCAGCCAGCGCGGCATTGGCATTAGCGGGCCAGTAAAACTTTTTGTTACCAGCCTGCGGCAAACCAGTCAGGCCATTCCACTCGCTTTTCAGTTGCGCATAACCGGGCATACCAGGAGCGATCGATTCCCAGGCGGCAACGCCGCTGTACGCATAGTGTCTGCCAAATGCATGGTTGGGCACGCCGGTTGCGTTCTTCATGAGGCGCACCTGCAGCGCGGCCCATTTCCTGATTACTTCAGAAGAGTAAGAGTTTGGCTTGTCGCCCTTGCCGGGCTGATGATTAAAGATATCATCGAACTTGTGACATGAACTTAATCCCAGGATAAGGATAAGTGTTACAAAGTAAACAGACATAGTCTTTCCGCTTACTTTGGTAAGTGTTGCTTTCATGATTACCGTTTTAATGTGTATGTGAAAAAATAATTAGCGAACTTTGGCCATTTCCCCTCCAGAAACCTTCGGCCCTGAATGTGGGCGAATCTCTTTTACACGCGACGAGCAGAATGAATAAGGCTATACAAATAATGGCCGTAATACTTCGTGACATTTTGGTTTTGTTTTTCTGTGACTGTAAATGACGGGCACAAAATTGAAACAAAACATAAAACGAGGCTTGCTTTTGCGGTTCATCAATTTGCTATAAAAGCTCAAGTTGCCTCCCGTAAACAGGGGATTAGTTGAAGCAATATTGAAGCATGGAGACTTGAAGGAGATTCGCCGTTTGGTGTGCGTATCAGTCCTCTTCGGCGGGATTAACGATATATTCTGATCGTTGATCGAGGAATTTTCGTGGGCTGATGCCTGTTATCAATTTAAACTCACGGATAAAATGCGATTGATCTGCAAAACCGATTTCGTAAGTGAGATCAGTAAGATTGATCATGGCCGACTGCATATATTTCTGGATAGCATTCATTCTTACCAGGCGGGTATATTCTTTAGCGGTGATACCAAATTTTTCCTTAAAGCCGCGCTGCAACTGCCGCAGACTTACGGGTAATTGTTTAAGCACAGATTCCAAAGGTTCGGTGCCATTGTTGCGGCGAATGATTACAGGGGCCAGTCGCAGGTAGTCTTCCCTGGCGCTGCGTCGCGACTGCATTTTCAGCAAATAGTTTTCGGTCAGCTCCACTTGTGCACGGGCATCCTTAAGATCGCGGAGCCGGCAGCAATATTCGCTGAATTCCTGGCCAAGCACATCGCGGCAGTCCTCAAAACTATGGGTAAAATGTGATGGAGAAACGCCAAAGGCTGCGTAGAAACCTTCGGGAAAAAAACGAATGCCAAAAACACGCACCAGTTTATCGAAACGCACGTTGTAGGCGGAAGTGCGAAGACCGATAAACATAGACTCGGGCGTTTTACCCCATTCGTTATCTTTTACCAGCTCGCACTGTTCTCGGGTGAGGTGAATGATGAGTTCAATACATCCATTTGGCACCACGGTTTGCACAAACTGATTTTCAGAATACAGGTTGAAATCTCCGGTCCAATACGATTGCACCAGGCTGCGCAGCGGCAATGAAGGCCTGTATTCTGAAAGCCTGGGATTCACGACGGTTTTACATTACTGAACAATAGAGCCGTGTCCACCACATTAGTTTCCAGCGGCAACATGGCTTTTTCAAATGTAGCAACAATATTATTGGCACCGCCAAATACGCCCAATACTTTTAAGGTTTTACTGCCGGTATTTTTTATGTCGTGGGGCACCATGCGCGGCACCAGCACTATGGAGTTTTTTGAGGCGCTTATTCTTTCTTCGCCCACAAGCGCCTCAGCGTCACCTTCTAATATGATCAGCAGTTCTTCTGCGCTATCGGTATGGCGGCCAAGGTGACGACCGGGCAACAGCTCAAAATACACGGAAGCAAGGTCTTTCGAACCATGAAAACCAACCAGGGGAAAGGTGGCCCTGCAGTGTTGATGAATATCATCTTTGCCGATGAACTCATTCAGTTCCAGTTCGTTTAAATTGATACTTGTCATAATAAAAAGTTTTTACAGGCACAAAAATATCCTGGCCACCCACCGGAAAATTGAAAAAAAACGACAAGTTTCCGTTGACGACAGCCAGGATAAATACAAGACAAGTATTAATCAGACTTTGGATAATTTCCATTTGCCCTTGGTGAAAAGCCAAAGCGTGAAAAGTCCGACGGAGGTTTCAGAAATGAATACAGCCCAAAACACACCGTTGTAACCACCTTCGAAATAAATGCCGAGGAAATAGGCCAGTGGAATCTGCAGGAACCAGAAAAATCCTATGTTGATCCACGTGGGAGTTCTGGTATCGCCGGCCCCGTTGAATGCTTGTACAGAAACCATCCACCAGCCATATACAAAGAACGAATATGAAATAATACGAAGCCAGGTGCTGCCTACTTTTATATCATAAGCATTGCTGCTAAATAATCCTACAAGCCATTCGTTGGCGAAATAAAAAATTACGGATATTCCTATCATGTAGTACATGGCATAAAAACCGATCTTCCAAACAGCTGATTCTGCACGGTCCGGCTGGCCAGAGCCGAGGTATTGCCCTACCAGCGCCGCCGCAGCGTTCGACAATCCCATCACCGGCATCATGGTAAACATCATAATGCGCATGGCGATAGTGGCGCCAGCTACGGCTTTTACGCCTTCCAATATTCCGAGTATGAAAAACCAACTCGCCATGGCTACAATCATTTGTCCTACGCCCCCCAACGATGTCTTCACAATATTGCCCAGCAATTTCCAGTTCACCTTCACGTCTTCCATAGCCACGCGAATATGTTTGCCTACTCTAAACAACATCCACAACTGCATCAGTACACCTACCCCGCGTCCTACCGCAGTTGCGATGGCCGCACCTTTTATACCTAATGCGGGAAAGGGACCTGGACCTGTAATCAGCAACCAGTCGAGCACGATATTAATAATATTCGCTACCCACAGCACGCGCATTGCGATGGCCGCATCGCCCGCGCCGCGGAAAATGGCATTGATCACGAAAAGAAACATAATCACCATATTACTGCCGAGCATCACCTGGGTATAGGTATATCCCTCGGCGACTACTTGTCCCTTTGCACCCATCAAAATGAGCAATTCTTTCGGGAAAATAATGCCTGCAAAAGCAAATGGCACGGATATCAGAAAGGCGAGTATAATTGACTGCACTGCCGACACAGACGCTTCTTTTTTATTGCCCTCACCAATACGTCGAGCCACCACCGCAGTAACCGCCATCGACACACCCATGCCAACTGAATACAGCACGAAGAGATATGCTTCCGTCAACCCAACTGTCTCCTGCGCCCAGGAGCCGACTTTGCCGACAAAATAGATGTCCACCACGGCAAACAATGCTTCACCCAGCAATTCGATAATCATCGGTACTGCCAGTAAAAAGATGGCGCGCTTCAGGTTGATCTTGGTGTAATCTGCGGAAGTGCCACGTATCGCATCTTTCACTGCTTTCCACAATGGTTCTTTGGCCAGTTTTTCTGTGCAATCTGCCGAGCCAGTACTTATCATTTCTCCGTGCATAGGTGATGAGTTTTAATACAGACAAAAATATTGCAGCAAAAACGAGTGATGCGGGTGCGAACGAGACAAATTGGGAGTTGTTTGCGACATCTTTTGGTTGTGCCGGCCCCATGACTTCTATTCATTTATTTATTGTCACCCGCCCGGGGCAAATCGCGTCATCTACCTGGTTATCAGCGTGCTAGAACAAGCGGGCTGTTCCCGGTAGTTCAAAACTTATCATGTTTCATCCCTATTGACTTTGCGGCTATTTGCGGCTTTCATTTTTTGACTAATTCCCTTCAATTAAATAGCTTCCGCATTAAAACCATCATCAGCCAATGATTCGGAATATTCTCATAGCATTACTACTCATCACCTCGAGTCACAATTTCGCCCAGGTTGAAAAAGCCGAAGCCTGCATCAATGAATTGATTCAGAACTCAAAAGTGGCAGGCGTGTCGGTGGCTGTTGTTAAAAATAACAAGATCATTTATACAAAATCATTTGGTCTTAAAAATATTGAAACGAATACTCCGCTTACAGATGATTGTGTTTTTCGCATAGCATCGATTTCAAAATCATTCACTGCCACTTCTCTTATGCAGTTGGTGGAAGCAAAAAAATTATCACTGAACGATGATGTTAGTAAACTGGTTGGCTTTCCCGTTCGCAATCCGAAATTTCCTGATAAGGTGATTACGCTGAAGATGCTGCTCTCGCATCAATCGAGCATCAACGATAGTGAAGGATATTTTACGCTGGATGTGATCAATCCCGATAAAAACCCCAACTGGCAAAAATGTTATAATGATTATGAGCCGGGAACGAAATACCACTACTGCAACCTGAACTTTAATATGGCGGGAACTATACTGGAAAAATATTCAGGAGAAAGGTTCGACCTGTATGTAAAACGCCACGTACTGGATCCGCTGGGGTTGTATGGAGGATATAATAATGACTCTCTCGATCACTCACGCTTTGCCACTATATATGAGTATGATAATGATTCGGCCAAATTCATTCCCCAGCCCGCCGCCTATGCCAGTCGCGCAAAGGAAATCGCCAACTACACCATGGGCTATACCACGCCGATATTTTCACCCACCGGCGGCATGAAGATCAGCGCGCCCGACCTGGCGAAGTATATGATGATGCACATGAACTATGGCAAGCTGAATGGCAAAAGAATCATTAAGAAAAAAAGCGCGAAGCTGATGCAAACACCGGTCGACAGCAGCCACTATGGACTTGCCATTTCAACCACCAGCAAGATCATTGAAGGCAAAGAACTGAAAGGACATACCGGTTCAGCTTACGGCTTGTACAGTCATATGTTTTTTCACCCCAAAGAAAAATTCGGCTTTGTGGTAATCACGAATGGATTTGCTCCTGATGGTCCTGCAGGACTACAGGCTATTATTCGTTGCCTTTACGATGGATTGATTAAGAACTAAGTTGTCTCGCCACACCAACCCGAAACCTTTATTCCGTATCCATATACAACACATTCCATCTGTGTCCGTCGGGGAGATCGGTCACGAATTATCACATAAAGAAAACAATTAATCTCCACATTTAGCAACGCCAAACAAAAAGGCCACTCCGTCGAGTGGCCTGATCCTGCTTGCCATTTTTGCAGTGAGGGGGTTTTTTAGGGTCTGTTGTATAGTTCGGGGTGTGAATTAAAAGCCTACTTAATATACGTTGCCGGCACTCAATCCCTGGGTTAAACTGTATATGATAATCAGCACGTCTATAATCACGCTCAGGAAAAACAGTGGCAGGGTAACTTTAGTGGGCTGCGCTGCCAGGTTCGGGATGACGGTGGCGGCCATGGCGGCAATCACTACGTACACCAGGAATAAGTTGAGACCGGAAAATGCAACGGCCATAAAAGTGATCGGGGTCAACACACAACCATGAACGGTGAGCGCGATGCCCAACCAGATCAACCTGTTTTTTTCCTGGTCTTTACACCAGGTGAAAAAACGCTTTATCAACGATTCGTGTTTAAATTCAGCCTGGCTTGAGTTGAAAAAGGTAGTTTCCATGTGATCTCTTTTTTGATAGAACAAATTTCCACCAGGGAAACTACCCGGGGTATGACCATGGTAAGATAAGCACATGATCTTCGTCAGTCGGTGGGAACTACTTGCCGGCAGCGGCAAGATGACGGCTGAGACCTTCTATATTATCAGTATTGATATAATCTACGCCCAGCTCCATAAACAGTTTCCAGCTTTCGGGCGTGTCGGGGGCGTTCCAGAAACGGATTTTCTTTTTGAGTTTATGTGCTTTGTTAATCCATTGCTTCAACTTCTGTTTATCTGCGGCGGGGATTTCGCCAACGCCGCGCCACGATGAGTACCGCGCAAAATTGTCGCTTAGCATTTCGATTTTCTTTAATGCCTGTCGACTGTATTTTTTCTGCAACTCGCCGTCGAAGCGTATCCAGGATGGATATGTAAAAAATTGTTCGGGTGCAGGACGACTGCCGCTGATTACAATTTTTATGGAAGATGCATTGATGAGTGAGGGGTAGCGTTTTAGTTTCTCCACCAGGTTATTCAGCGTAGTGATGGCATCCGACTTTATGTCAATCATAAACTGCAGCGACCGGTTCTTGTCGGGGTAAATATATCCGCCATTTTTTTCCAGTTGCAACAACAATGGACCGATATACAAGGAATCGAGGGTCCAGTGTCGCGCCAGCTGCGCACTGTCGTGCGCCACGATCAGCCTGCCATTTTTCAAAAAAATATCTGCTTCAATAGAGCCAAAGCCCTGGTACCAGGCTTTGTGAAACGGAACCGGTTGCTGATAATCATTGTGTGAATGCGCGTTGGCCGTGGTATACACTTTCGGCTGCCCCGCGCATTGCACACATATGAAAAGTATAAAAAAGAAAAAGTTTGTTTTCATAAAACTGGTTTCAATATTGCACCGCCGTTCTCCTACTGCGTAGAAGATGCGGTGGCGGGTTGGTACACACCATATATAGCATCGCGGAAACGCTTATGCAGTTTAACCTTGTCGAAAGGCATCAGCTGCGTAAACAAAACCGCGGTGAGTTCATTTTTGGGATCAACCCAGAACAATGTGCTGGCTGCGCCGTCCCAGAAAAATTCGCCGACGATGCCGTGATTTTCATTCTGGTCAACCGGCGGCTGCGTGCGCACCGCGAAGTCGATGCCAAAACCAACAGTGCCCTTGCTCGGCAACCAGCTGCGTTTGGTGATAGTATCAGACAAGTGATTGGTGGCCATCAGTTCTACCGTTTCGGGCTTCAAAATCTGTACATCGCCCAGTTTTCCTTTATGCACGAGCATTTGCGCAAACTTCATATAATCATCAATAGTCGAAGCAAGGCCGTAACCACCGGGCTTTAAAGCATGCTCTATTTGATTCAGGAATTTCCAGCTTGAATCGGGAGCCCTCGACAATACACCTGTATTATCATCGCGGAAATATACAACGGCTTGTTTGCTGCGATTGGCTTCGGGAATCAGGTAACCGGTGTTGGTCATTTGTAAGGGGGTAAAAATGGTTTCCTGCAAATATTGATCAAATGGTTTGCCTGATAATTTTTCTACCAAATAAGCCTGCACGTCCACGCAAATACCATACGACCATTCATCGCCGGGGTGAAATGCCAGCGGAAGACTTGCCAATCGCTTACTCATTTCACTCAGTGGTTGCGAAAAATCCATCACGTTGGCTTTGTTTACTATTTCCGCCAGACCAGGAATGTTGGTGCCATGGGCAAAACCTGCGGTATGACGAGTAATATCACGAACAGTGATGGACCGCTTGGCAGGCTCGAGTATGGGATTGCCTTTTGCATCCAGTCCCTTGAACACTTTCATATCGGCATATTCGGGAAGATATTTTTCCAGCGGATCATCCAGCTGAAAAAGTCCTTTCTCATATAAAGTCATCAGCGCTACGCCTGTTACGGGTTTGGTCATGGAGAAGATCTGCACAATAGAATTACGGTCGAAAGGAACCTGCGCTTCGCGGTCGGCATAGCCGAATGCATTGAAGTAAACTTCCTTTCCTTTTTCAAAAACTAATGCTGACACGCCGGCTACCTTGGCTGAGTCAACAAAACTTTTCAGCGTGCTGTCGATTCTCGTTTTGACAGCATCATTTACGACAAGTGCTTCATTTTCCGAAGCGGCAGACTGGCAGGCGCCGAGCGCCACAAAGCCGAACAAGAGGGCTACAATCGTTCTGTTCATATATTTTGTTTTGGAGCTTGAGGAGATTGAAGATAGGGAATATGATCTTGAAAAATGTTCAATTTAGACCAATGGCATTTACCTGGATTTTGCAAGCTTTTCGGCGATAAAATTTAATAGAAACCAATACCCGCAATAGGTACTAATATCTATTCCTAACTATTTGATATACCGTTAGTTAATATTTGATGCACATCAAACACTTTTTGTACCTGAAAGCCGTTTTAAGATGCGACATTGATCCGTTTACCCTAAATCCGTTACTCGTGAAAAAACTTGAATACGTTTATTTCACCATTTATCACTACTGCGGTCACCAGAGCTATTTTCCCGATAGCCTGCACGTCAGAATGAAGTGCATGTACCTGTTGGCCTTATCGGCTGGTGGCTGGATTCTTTTCCTGCAACAAATATTCTTACGTTTCGTCAGAATGGAATGGTTCGCATCGCATGCGGGTGCCATGATCAATGCCCTTTCTGTTTACACCGGAATTACCGTTATCTTTTACCGCGTGTTTATACAGGAAGAAAAAGATCAGCAAATCTTCGACAAGTATGTGGAGCGCTGGAACAAGAATCCCAACAAGAAAAGGGATTTGCTGATTGCATCGCTCATCGCTGCCGTTCCTTACATCTCGATGGTAATGATGAAAGTGTTCCTGCCGCGCTAAAGGCGAATTTTATTTTTCGTTCTTTAGTTCCGACAGGAAAGCCACCACGTGCCTGATCTCCCTTTTGCTCAGCACATATCGCATATCGGGCATGCTGCTCACACCGCCTGTGCCATAACCTGGCGCAATGCGCGCGCTGGGATTGATGAGTGCTTCCAGTAATTGTTGCCGCGACAGCCTGCGCGCCACTCCATCCAGGGGCGGCCCCGCATTGCCTCCGCGATCATCAATGGCATGGCATCGGATACACTGTGCGGATTGATTGGCGAAAAATATTCTTCTGCCACGACCGGCATCACCGCCATAGAGCGCGTCTGCATAAGCAGCGGTAAGTGTATCTGCACCTAAGGTGGCGCTTACCCGTTTATATTTATCTGCCAGCTCGCGCGAGCCGCTGCTGTCGATGGCTTCGGCGAGTTCGAGGTAAATCTCGGGCGGTAATTTTTTTGCATTCATTTTCTGCACCAGGTCGTCCAGCGTTTTTTGCGTGTATTGAACCGGCAGTTTGCCGAGCGTTAACAGTGCAGATTGTTTTTCCTCAGTAGTTTTATTATTGATCACATCGGTGAGTACCGATACTATCAACTCTACAGGTATATTCATTTTAGCCACCAGGTCTATGCCTGCCACGCGCACCGATTTATCTTTATCGGCAATGGCTGTTTGAATAGCCACACCCATTTGCGGATAATCCAGGGTGGCAAGCGATTTCAACGCCTGCGCGCGAATAGCGGGGTCTTTATCGTTTTTCAAAATAGCCATCAGTTCGTCGGCTCCTTCGTTGATCTTTAATTTGCTGATGGCTTTGATGGCGCTCAGGCGAACTTGCTTTTCACTACCGTGCAGCAATTGCACCAGCGCATTGCCGGCAGCCGCTCTCAGTTTTGCAGGATCTCTTTCAATCGGGCCGCGGTATCTTCCATCCACCCTGTCCATCAGCGAAGGCTTTGGCCAGGTGCTCAACGCATCGATGGCTTCGGCGCGCATGGCGGCGGGGGCATCTTCTTTCTGTGCGTAGTTAATCAAATTCTGCAACGCTTCATCGGTACCCACGCGCAGGTTGGCATTAATGCTGCGCCTCACCAGCGCTTCATTTTCCGAATTGGTCAGTCTTAACAAGTTGCCCAATGCAGGCAGTGCCGCTTCAATTGACAGATCATCATTAATAGCACGCGCCGCCTCGGTGACTATATATTCATCAATATCCAACAAGAACTCGCTGATGCGTGGGTCGCCCATGCGGCGCAAAGCCACTACTGCCGCAACTCTCACCGCGCGCGATCTGTCTTTCGCAAGGTTCACAATAGGGTCGGCATGCCCGATTCTTGCAAGCGCCAGGCTGCCTGCATGACGCAGGTACACATCCTCGTCTTTATTGGCACGCAGCATTTCAATGATGGGAGTAATGGCCAGTTCATGTTCAATTCTGCCCAATGCTTCTGCTGCAAAGAATCTTGCGCGGCTATAACTGTCTTTTAATAAGGGAATGAGTTTATTGCCGGCATCATTGTCTTTATATTTGATGTCGCCAATCCATTTAGCAGCCTGCGCTCTTATCTCAGGGTCTTTATCTTTCAGATAGGGTAAAATATTTTCCGCATAGTTCTTATTCTTTCGCGCCATTTGCGCCAGTCCCCAGATGGCATGAATTCTTGCCAACTGGTTATCGGCCTGCGCCAGCATTTTCTTGAAAGTCTCTTCACCATCGGCGCCTCGCTTAGCAAGTTCAAACTGAGCTTTCAATCGCACCTGCATGTCTGCATTGAAGAGATGCGTGCCGAGTTCTTCTTTTGTTTTTTTGGAAAAATCAGCAGCAAGCAGCGTCCTGGTTTGTTTTCGTGCTTCCCAATTAGCGCCTCTTTTGTCGTCCAGTTTCCAGATGCGTCCATAATCATGCGTGCCCCAGCCATCGATCCAGTCGGCAATATACATGGCGCCATCAGGGCCAAAGTCGAGGCCAGTAGGCAGAATGCCGCTCACCAGCAATTTATCTTCACCCAGTTCAAAGCCCGCGCCTTTTGGTTTTAGCGTAAATGCATATACGCCGGATTGCTCGGGATTGCCGACGAATTTTGCTACGAAAAAATGGTTCTTATACTCGGGACTCAACGCAGTACCGGGGTTATACACAAATCCTGCCGGACCACTTACATAGTTGGCAATGGGCGGAATGATGTAAGCGGCCTGGCTATCATGACGCGGCATCCACATTTTTTCATCCATCCATACCTTGTAAGTATTATTTTCCGGGTCGCGGTATTTGCCGTATTGCCAGTTGCTGCGCCAGCCGGCATCGCTGCCGTTTACGATATATACCAGCCGCTCTCTTTCACCGGCATGGTCGCCGTCGTTGTCTTCGCTTACCAGGTTGCCATATTCATCAAAGGCAAATTCATGCGTATTGCGCAGGCCGTACGCGAAAATTTCAAAATCGCTGCCATCAGGATTACTGCGTGCAATGACGCCGCAGTTGGGATACTCCCATCTTTTGCCTGTCTGATCCACGCCGTTAAAACCGATATCACCGATCTGCCAGTATATTCTTCCATCGGGACCCATTTCCACACCCGACATACCATGGCCGCTAAAGCCTATATGAATACCATAACCATGAGAGATCGAAACCTTATCATCAGCAATCCCATCACCGTTTTTATCTTTCATTCTCCACAGGTCGGGGCCTACGGCCACAAACAGGTCGTCGCCGGTGGCCAGCACGCCGCCTGCCACATCGGTTACCTCATCATGAAAATCTTCCACCACCAGTTGCGATTGATCGGCCACGCCATCGCCGTCGGTATCTTTCAGGCGGTACACGTGTTCCTTCTCAACAGTCAAATCTCGCCAGTCGTGCGAGCTGTCGCCATTCAGGTCGGCCAGCCAGGTATTCTTGGTGCTGTTTTCGGGAGATAATATACTGCGCAGAAAAGCGCGTTTATCTTCAATGGTTTGCAATGCCTGCGAAGGAATTTCCCAGTCCTGGTGACCGCGTATATCAAACTCAGAATTTTTCTGTCGGTTAGTGGTGGTATAATACAAGTTGCCAAAATCGTCTATATCGATAGCGATAGGTGAAATCACCAGCGAATCGATTCCCCAAAGTTTAAGTGTGAGATTACTATCAGCTAATTGGTATTTCACAGCAGTGTCGCCGATAGCAGCCATTTCAGCAGCGCGTTTGGGATCTATTTGTTTGATGCGTTTATCAACAGGTTCTTCTTTGCAGGAGGATAACAAGAGCAGGGTGATAAGGCCTGGAATTGCAAGTTGGCGTAACGCTACACGGATCATGATTTGTTAGTATTGGTTTTTGGTTGATGTCGGATAGGAGAAGTCGTAATTTACTGATAAATATAAAACGCCATAGAAGAGAGTAAAAAAACAGAAGAGTATAATTAGCTTTATAAGCAGGACGGAGCAGGACGGTGGCGATTCCCGGTCAACAAAAAACCCCGCTCACTAACGAGCAGGGTCTCTTCCTGGTTTTCAATCGCGCAATTACTTATATATGTTTGGGGGTAAATCCGTCCTCGCTTACCTGTACGGGTACGTAGTCGGCCACCATCAGTTCTTCAATTTTCTGCGGCTCTTTGCCGCGGTTGAAACGGTCAATGATGCGGTCGAAAATATAGTACATCACGGGTACCACAATCAGTGTCAGGAACAGCGAACTGATCAGGCCGCCAATGATCACCCAGGCCAGGCCATTCTTCCACTCTGCACCGGCACCGCTGGCCAATGCAATCGGCAGCATACCTATCACCATCGCAATGGTGGTCATCAGGATGGGACGCAAACGTGCGTGGTTGGCTTGTATCAGGGCATTCCAGGTGCTTTCACCCTGCGCCTTGCGCTGGTTGGTGAAGTCAACAAGGATGATCGCGTTTTTAGCAACAAGACCGATCAGCATAATGAGACCTAAGATGGTAAAAATGTTCAGCGAGTTGTTGGTCAATGCCAGCGCCAGCAGGGCACCGATAATTGACAAGGGAATCGAGAACAATACCACGAAGGGATAGACGAAACTGTTGTACAACGCCACCATGATCAGGTACACCAACACAATGGCCGCGATCAGCGCTATGCCCAGCGAACCAAAACCTTCGCTCTGGTTTTCCATATCACCGCCCCATACATAGTTTACACCGGCGGGTCGTGCCACGTCTTGCAGACTGGCTTCCCATTCAGAAGCGATGGTACCGGTAGGACGGCCTACTGATTGCGCCTGCACGGTTACCGAAGTGCTTTTATCTCTTCTCTCCAGCATGCTGGGACCGGCAGTCTGCGTGATAGTTGCGAACTGCGATAACCTGATCTTTTCACCTTTATCATTTACAAAAAGCAGGTTGCTTACGTCTTCCACGCTCTTGCGGTCAAACTCGTCGAGCTTGATGTTGATATCATACTCATATTCGCCGGCGCGGAATTTACCATCGGTATTGCCACTGAAAGCAGTCTGCATGGTAGCACCCACGGTTTGCAGGGTAAGACCCAGCGATGCCATTTTATCGCGGTCAACATTCACGCTGATTTCGGGGTTACCGGTCTCTACGGAAAGTTTTATCTCGGTAGCACCGGGAATCTGCGCCAGCTTGTCTTTTGCTACTTCGGCAAACTGCATCACGCTATCCAGTTGCGGGCCGGTAATCACCAGCGCCAGGGGAGCACGTTCGGCAGTACCCATAATGCTCACGGGCACAGTTTTCACTTTCGCACCCACCAGCACTTTCTCCAAATCCCTTTTCACCTTGGCCGCATATACATAGGAATCGTCTTCGCGGTGTTTTCTTTCTACCAACTGCACGCTGATTTCAGATTTGTAAGCTGTGGCCTGTGTGGCGCCAAAGCCTTCGCTCGACTGACCAACAGTGGTTACGTAGCGGGTCACCTCGGGTTTGTTACGCAGGTAGTTCTCAGCCTGCTGTGTCATCAGGTTGGTTTGTTCTATCGAAACATCCTTAGGCATTTCAATCTGCACCAGGAACTCGCCGCGGTCGCTGCGGGCAAAAAATTCTGTACCGATATAACCTTTGGCGATTAAGGCAAAAGAGGAAATTAATAATACGAGCACAATGCCTAATGTGGCCAGTTTATGCTTGAGGCTCCATTTTAATATGCGGGTAATAAAATCGGTGAATCTGTCCAATGCTTTTTCAAAAGCCACGATCACTTTACCGAAGATGGTCTTGCCGGTAATTTTCTCCAGTTTACCAAATCTCGACGAAAGCCAGGGCACAATGGTAAACGATGAAAGCAATGATAACAATGTGGCGATGGCTACGGTCACACAGAACTCGCGCAATATGTCAGATACCAGGCCGGTACTGAGGGCAATGGGAACAAACACCACCACAATTACAAGGGTAATAGACAATACGGTAAAACCAATTTCTTTTGTGGCATCAAATGCCGCGCGCACTTTGTTCTTACCCATCTCCATGTGACGGTAAATGTTCTCAAGTACCACAATGGCGTCATCCACCAATATACCTACCACGAGCGAGAGACCGAGCAACGACATCAGGTTAAGCGAATAACCCAACAGATACATACCGATAAAAGTAGCGATCAATGAGGCGGGAATAGCCACCATCACAATCAGCGCGTTTCTTACGCTGTGAAGGAAAAACAACATCACCACCGCTACCAGTATAATAGCGAGCACGAGGTCGAAGATCACGGCGTTGGCTGATTGCAAGGTATAAACAGAACTGTCGTTGGCAATATCCAATTTCAATCCTGCTGTTGCATAATCTTTTTCCAACTGCTTCACAATTTCCTGTATGCCTTCACTAACGCTTACTGCATTAGCATCGGATTGTTTGATCACCTGCACCACGATGGCGCTGGTTTCATCCACACGCGCAATCTTCTCAACATCTTTCTGAGCGTCTTGCACATCCGCTATATCAGCCAGGCGAACCTGTCCGCCTTCCGGAGTCTGGCGCACCACCAGTTTTCTCAACTCATCAACAGATTTGTATTTTCCCGCAAGACGAATCAAAATATCCTGCTCCCTGGTCTGCACGCTACCGGTGGGGAAATCGAGATTGGAAGCAAGAATGGCCTGTTGCACCTGCAACACGGAAAGACCATAGGCTTCCAGTTTAGAGGCATTCAGGTTCACTTTAATTTCTCTTTCCTGTCCGCCGATCAGGTTAACCTGCGCTACGCCCGGCACGCGCGAAATAACGGGGCCTACCCTTTTGTCCATGAGGTCGTAAAAGGCAGCCTCGTCCAGGTTGCCGGTGGCAGATAATGTTACGACCGGCAAATCGTCGAGCGAAAACTTATTAAGCGACGGAGGATCCACATCATCGGGCAGGTCTTTCAGAATGGCGTTCACCTTTCTTTGCGCGTCGTTCAGCGCATAGTCTACATCAGTACCGTTCTTCAGGGTGATGGTTACTATAGAAAGACTTTCAAAAGATTTTGTTTCTACCTTCTTGATGTTTTCCATCGACGAAACGGCGTCTTCAATTTTCCGGCTTACGGTATTTTCCACTTCACTGGGCGAAGCGCCGGGGTAAATGGTTGTTACCGAAACCACCGAAGGTGAAAATTTCGGCAGCAACTCATAGTTCAGCAAGGTATAGCTGAGCAGGCCGCCCAGGGTCAACACGGTGAACAATACAATCACCAGCGACGGCCTCTTAATGGATATTTCTGCGAGTTTCATGTTAATATTTTTTATCGCTGTCTGCGACAGCAACTGGTAATTTTTTACTGAATAATATTCACGGCTGATCCTTCGGTAAGGTTCACTTGTCCGCTCACTACAATTTGTTCGCCTTCATTCAGTCCTTCGATCACTTCCACCTTATCACCAATTGTCCTTCCGGTTACCACTTTCCTGGTCACAGCTTTGTTATTTTCCACCACAAATACCTGGTTGCTGCTTACGCCGCCGATAAAGGCGCTGCGTTCAATCAGCATCACCGGCTCCTGTTGCGGGAAGGTGAAATAAGCATTGCCATACATGCCCGCTTTAAGCGGAGCAGAGGCGCTGTTCATTACTTTTATTTTTACGGGGAAATTGAGTGACTGGTCGGCCTTGGCTGCGATGAATTCAATTTTACCGGTAAACTCTTTGCCCGGCAGCACGCTGGCTTTCACTTTCACTTCGTCACCTACTTTCAGGTTGATGATCTGTGCTTCGTCAACGGCAATATCGAGTGTGAGCGATGACACATCCACTATTTCAAACAATTTGGTACCGGCGGCCAATACCGAACCGGGTTCCACCATGCGTTTGTTTACAATGCCATCGATGGAAGAACGAATATGAGCGTCGTTGATCTTCACTTTAGCTTGTTGCAGTCTTGCTTCTGCATTTTTTAATGCCAGCCTGGCCTGGTCAACCTGTTGTTGGGTAACGCCGCCGGTGCGGAACGCGTTTTCATAACGCTCTTTGTCTCTCATTGCGTTTTGATATACTTCTTCGGCGTTGCGAAGATCTATTTCAAGATTGTCGGTTTTTATGGTGGCGAGCAGTTGACCTCTGCGCACTTTGTCGCCTTCATCAACCAGCACATCAATCACGCGTCCTGACATTTCTGCGGCAAATTCAATTTCGCGGCCGGGCGAAAATTTGCCGTTGGCTACGAAATCGAGCGTAAGGTTTTGCTTTTGGGCTGTCTGCACTTTTACCGCCACGCTGCTATTCTTTTCTGCTACGATGGCCACTTTGGCTTCGTTGCTCTTTTTATTCTTATTTAAGGTAAATCCTATCATGGCAACCACACCGGCAATGATCACGATGGCTACGATTATCCTAATCAGCTTTTTCATGTTTATCTTGTTTTGAGTTTAGTTCATTAATGATTTTAATTCTCCTTTGGCCTTCAGCAGTTTTATTTCTGCCAGCCGGTATTCGAGTTGACTTACGTTATAGGCATTCTGCGCATCAAACAGGGCATTTTGAGCGTCCAGCAAATCTGTCAACGGCGCCAGTCCCTGGTTATAGTTGTTTTGCGTATTCTCAAACACGCTCTGCGCGAGCCTGATATTCTTTTCCTGGTTATTTAATATGATAATGGCGTTGCTGATCTGCGTCTTCGCATTTTTGTAATCGAGGTTCAGGCTTTGTTTGGCCTGCTCCATATCCTCTTTTATTTTTTTCAACTCCACATCTGCCTGCCTGATGCGTGCGCGGGTGGCGCCGCCGTTGAAGATGGGCACCTTCAGGCTCACACCCACGGTAGCTACATCGAACCAGTTGGCGCCGCTGCTGGCATCTTTAAATACGGGGAATGAGTTGGCCAGTCCCTGGTAACTATAGCTGCCGGACAAACTCAGTGAAGGATAATATTCTGCTTTCACAGCCTGCTTCTGAAAATCGAGCAGGTGCTGTTGTTTGGTCAGCAGTTTAAGTTCGGTTCTGCCATCCATATCCAGGCTATCGGGCAGATCAAGTGCGAAGGCTAATTGCTCAGATTGATCCCATTCCGGAATCTCTATAGGCGTTTCCACCGGCATGCCAATGAAAAATTTCAATTGATTTTCGTAGAGGGCCAGCACATTCAATAATTGCTGGCGCTGGCTTTCGAGATTGGAGAGTTTTACATCAATGCGGTCAACGTCAATCTTTCTTCCCAATCCGTTTTCATACTGACCGCGGATTACTTTATATACTTCCTTGGTGGTAGCGATATTGCTATCGATGTTCACCAGCTGCTGTCGTTGCACATACACCTGGTAATAGCTGGTGGCTACCTGTTCAATTACTTTCTCTTCGGTGAGCTGATTGTTGAGTTGATAAAACTCGCGCGTTGTCTTCGCCGCCTTCAGACCGGTAAATACTGCCTGGTCGAATATGTTTTGCGATACACTCACACCCACGTTTGCGTTCCATTTTTGTCCAAATGCCACCAACATGGTTTGACCCGGGTTCACGGGATTGAGTTCACCGGGTAATGCGCTTTTTTGCAGCAGCGGGTTATAATTGAGTGCGCCGTTTCCGTTCACCTGCGGCAGCGCGCGTGCTCTTACTTCATCCACCTGGTAGTCGGCGTTTTCAACATCCAGTTTTGCTTTCTTAGCGTCGGCATAGTTCTGCAGTGCATACTGTATGGCATCTTTCAGTGTGAGCCGCCTGCTGTCCTGCGCGTGGGCCACATTCGTAAACGTGATGCCGGCTAACAGGCTATACAGTATTTTCTTTCGTAGTGACATATCTATCTGATTTCAGTTATTTTTTAATTGGTTGCCTTCCCTGTTTTCCTTATCAACTTTTCTGTTTAACATTTTTGTCAAATAAGGGTCAAAAAAAATGTTAGTCCTTAAACAGCACTTTTAAAATCGCTTGTTTACGTTCTTTCATCAGTGCTTCGTATTTTTTCTTTCCCAGCGACAATGAGCGTTCCATCAATGGACGCATAGCTAAAGGATAAGAAATGAGCGATACGAGGTTGAGCACAAACTGCATGGGATCCATTTCGGGAATGGTGCCTGCTTTCATCTCGCGCTCTATTTCCTGTAAGAATGCCTTTTTTCTTTGTTCGTGATCGTCGCGGAATTTGGCGACGTTGTCAAGCAGTTCACCTGCATGCATATTAGCTGCCAGGTAACTGTCGAGGTAAGGATACTTCTGCGCATGCGCCATCCATACATCTATGAATCGTTCTATTTTTTGTTTGAAGCTCAGATCGCCTTTGGGCTCTTCCATCAGTTTCTCCTTGAACTCGGCATGGCCCTCGAGCCACACTTTTTCAAAGAGCAGGTCGCGCGACCTGAAATAATAGTGTACCAGCGTGCGGTTTACTCCCGCCGCGTCGGCAATCTCCTGGGTGGTAGCATTAAATCTACCTTCGGAGAAGAAGATCTTCTTCGCCGTTTCCTTTATCAACTCCTCGGTTGCTGAATCTTTCGTTGACATAATTGTTTGACAAAATTGTTAAACAAAGGTAGGGAGATTTTGGAATAAAAAAATTATTTCAATAAAAAATTTAACTAAGGGGAAATGGGTAAAAAAGAAGTAGGCATTGATAATCAAATAAATACAGTAGCCCGACTTATGCCCTGCACGGGAACGGCCATTCGTCAATTTTTGCAGATTGTCAAACAGAGGCTATTGTTCCTGCAGCCGCTCCATCACGGCCTGCTTGTAGAGGCGGCCGATAGGAATTTCGTGGTTGTTGAGTTTTACTGCGAGTCCATTATACCCAGACACTTTATCCAGGGACACCATATAAGAGCGGTGCACGCGCAGAAATTTATGTTCAGACAGCAGGTTTTCCATAGCAGAAATGGTTTGTTTCACCATAAAGTGTTTGCCATCTGCCAGGTGCACCATCACATAGTCTTTCCAGCTTTCAATCCAGGCGATTTCGTTGACCAGCACTTTCTTCATGTCTTTGTCCACCTTCAGGTACACAAAGGCGGCATTCGCAGGCGACGCGGTAGCAGCGGGCTCCGCCATTTCGCGGCCCAGCACACGGTTAAGTTTGGAGATGGCTTTGAAAAAGCGTTCAAAAGAAACGGGCTTTACCAGGTAGTCTACCGCATCCAGTTCAAAACCATCCACCGCATATTCGCGATAAGCAGTTACGAAAATAACCTTCGGCGGGTGCGACAGGTTTTTCAAAAATTCGGTTCCCAGTATGCGGGGCATTTTGATATCGAGAAAAATAACATCAACGGGTTTGTGGCGCAACACACCCAATGCTTCAATGGCATTGCTGCACTGACCGGCAATTTCCAGGTCGTCGATGGAGGAAATATAGCGCGCAAGGAGTTTCAGCGCCGGCGGCTCATCATCTATCAGCAGGCAACGGAGTTTCATGCAGTAGCAATTTGCGGATTGGGCACGTTCAGTGGCGACAGCGTTGATATGGCCACATTGCCCAGCAGTCGTATCATGAGCGATACCACAAAGAAATTTCCTTCATCATTGATCTTTAATTCATACTTGCCGGGATAAATAAACTCCAGGCGCTTCTTCACATTCTCTATACCTATGCCATGATTGCTGATGGGACCATATTCATTTTTGCTGTTGGCAATTTTAAATCGCAGTATGCCATGTTGCATCGATATATCCACACCGAGCCAGGGCTTTTCAATTTGTTCCGAAGCGCCGTGTTTAAAAGCATTTTCCAGGAAGGGAAGCATAAGTAAGGGCGCTATGAACTTTCCTTTCATTTCACCTTCTACGTTCCAGCTAATCTCAATTTTGTTGCCATACCGCTCGCGTTCGAGATCAATATAGTTTTTCATGATCTCTATTTCCTTTTCGAGTCTTACCTCTTCCGAACGGCAGTCATACAACATATAGCTGAGCAACGAAGAAAGCTTTAAGATCAACGCGGGCGTTTTAGGAGAATTGTCAAGGGAAAAAGAATAGATATTATTGAGTGTGTTAAACAGAAAATGAGGATGCACCTGTGCTTTCAGCAATTGCAATTCTGCAGTAGCTTTTTCCTGTTGCGCCAGCATCCAGTCGCGCTGTTTAATGGTAAACAATTTAAAAAACTTAATGATCATGGGACTGGCTGCAGAAGTGGTCATGCACAGATAGCAGAATGCCAGCGGGCCGCGCGGCAGAATGTTTTCCAGTCCCATTGCTTCCTGTACGGGTATGAGCACATAGCTGCGATACGCCACATCGAGGTAAAGACCGAATGCGCCCCAGGCGAGCAGCACGCCGAGAAATTGCAGCACTCTTCCTTTTAGCAGCAAATGCGGTATGGCAAAATAAACGAGCGGGTAACTGAAAAAAATAAACAAAGGCACCCACATGGCCATATTCAACAACTGGCGGGCGTACGAGCCGGGGGCTCCTATAATTACCCAGAAGGCCGCCCATAACGAAATATGGAAGCACCAATAAATAATATGCCGCCATACCCGGTAGCGGCGCGAGAAAACAAAATCGTTGTAAAGAAATGCGTTCATGAAATGCAGATATTACAATGTACGCAATACTCCGCATAATTAATACAGGAAAGGCGCGATAAAAGACAAACAACAAAAATTTCCGACAGACGACAGATTTTTTCTCTTTACACCATTCAATCCGCTAATGGGCTTTGTGTTGGCAAATGTGGTTGTTAAGCGATTGCGGCAGTACCCGTTGCACGATGGTGTCTATTTTAGTTGCATACCACATTAACCGTTATGAGAAGGATCTATTTTTACCTGTTTAGCATCGCGCTGTTGTTTGCCACCCATGCCCAATCGCAGGTATGGCTGGGCGCTGTTAATTCTGATTGGAAAAATGCGGCCAACTGGGCGCCCGCGAACCATCTCACCATTCCCGCCAATGCCACGCACTGGCCGGTGCTGGATGACAATACCACTGTGAACTCGCTGGTAATGGAACCGGGCAGCCGCCTGTACCTCAATGGCCATAAACTGGAGATAACCACCAACGGCGATCAGCAACTCGACATACAGGGAGCTACTATTGAAGGCGGCGGCATTCTTGAAATAAAAGGAGAAGGCACCAGGATTTTTGATGGCAATACCATCAACGGCAACCTGGACATAAATATAGAGGGTAGCGCTCTCTTTAAGGAGGCCACGCTGGCGCCCAACGTTTACAACGGTAATATCACATTCAACATCAACGGCACAGCGGATTTTTTTACCAGCACTGAATTTGCTTCAACCTTCAACGGAAATATGGTGGTGCTAAGAACGGTGCCTGGCCATACCACGCTATTCGTGAAAGGATTTACTGCACTGGACGGCGACCTGGTGGTGTCGGTGCCCGGGGGAGAGAGTTTTCTTAAGCTCAACCCTGCCGGCCTGCCCCTGCCTCCCGTCAGCGGCAAGTTCGACTTGTTGTTTGATGGCATGGGTTTTCACGGGCAATTCATCAAGCACAATATAAAGAACAATCAACCCGGCGGTAAGATGAAAGTAAAAGGCTATTCCGATGACTGGGGAGGTATGTACTTCATGAACAACAACAACCTATTACTGGATAGTCTTATACTCACCGATTTCCTGGAATGGCAGGCCCACAACAACTCCATCAAGGGTCATGTGTATATACACCACCGCATGGATCATAGTTACTTCCGATGCTTTGACAACAATTTCTATGGCAACGTAACCATCATCAGCAACGTGCGCGAGTTCAATTTTATCGAACGGGGCAATGTATATCATGGTGATGTTGACTTTACCGTAACAAACATAGCGGATGTTGATTTTGACTTTGAAGACAATGTATATTACGGCAACCTGTCCTTACATATACAGAATGTGGGCACTAACCGGATTTTCCCCAACAAAACCTATTCAGCCATTCACGGCAATTTAACTGTTACCGGCTTTACCTCCTGTTATATCAATCCCAACAGGATGAACTTACCGACAATTGGCGGGCAGCTCAATATTGACATCAGTGGCGGTCTCACCACCATATTGGGCATCTACCGTATGAAGCATGCTACTGGTGGCGGCCGCATTGCGATTAACAATGTGAAATTTTTCTCTTTTGAAAATAATGAAGTGATTGCCGACAGCCTGGTGTTCACCAACTTTGGCCAGAGTCATTTTACCGGCGAACCGCAGAACATGGTAGACAACAATATCACGGGGCATATTCGTATTGACGGCTTTTTTGACAACCGTTCTCCCGTTACCGTCGGCAGAAATAATATCAAAGGCAATGTAAAAATAATCATGCCCTACCGCGGCATGCTTTGGGACCTGGGCAATGAGTATGAGGGCGATGTAGAGTACCACTTCGCAGACAAAGAAAACGGTGAGCTTGACCCGGCTACTATGTATATCGGTAAAGAATCGGCCCCCTTTTACCGAGGCAATGTGACGATACACAACCAGAATCGTTACAATTTCCTGCAGATTTTTCCCATGGGATTGGCCGGGCTGGATGGTGATTTCACCTACGCGGAAGAAGGCGGCTTTGGCGATATTTATATTAATCAGAACGGAATGCCTTGCGCCACCATCAGCGGAAAAGTCGATATCCGCTGTATGCCCGCCTCTACGCTCAACCGGTTTTTTATGACGCGGTTAAAAAATAGTGGCGGTGGCAGCGTATTCCTGCAAAACATAAGATCACTCAGCATCATCAGCGATACTTTGGTAGTAGATTACTTCGTGGCGAGAAACCTGGTGGGAATTAGCAGCGTAGCCTCGGGCATTATGCAAAGTATGATCACCGGTGACGTGCACCTCGAAGATTTGCCCGCCAGTCAGAGCGATTTGTTCTTGTATGGGAACGTGTTTAACGGCAACACCACGGTGAAACTGCTTTCCAACAACCAGCTGATACAGGGATTTTTTCAGCCCGATATTTTCAACGGCAGCGCCACCTTCGAAAGCCTAGGCAACGGGCAGTTACATCTTGCCTACCTGGCGCCGGTTTATTTTAATGGAAGCGTTTACCTGAAATCAACAACCGCATTGAGTTTTACCGATACTGTGAACTTCGGCGGCAGCAGCGATGCCGAGTTCGATCATAGCGGCCCGTCTTCTGTGATCATTCCCAGGCTGCGCATCAATAAAGCGGCGGGTACTGCACTCGCCATCCTGGATACCATTACTGTTTCGCAAAAAATGGAATTTCTCTCGGGCGTCATCAATGCCAGTGCCAGTCCGTTGCGTTTTGGATTGAATGCTTCGCACGAAGGCGCTTCGGCTGTCAGTCATGTGGTGGGAAAAGTATTGAAGGAAGGAGGCAGCGCATTTACCTTTCCGCTCGGCAACTATAATACGCTGAATACTGTAAGCATTACAGAAGCGAGCACAGATAAGAACCTGTTTGGCGCGCAATATCTTCAACGCGATCCCAGCATAGACGGGTATAGCGCAAATCTGTTTCAGCAAGTTCCTAATAACCCTATACAACGAGTAAGCCGCTGCGAATACTGGATCGTAGAGCGGATTTCAGGCATTGGCAATGCGGGATTGATTTTCTCATTTAACCAACGGGCTTGTCCTGCCGCCCTGGGCAGTTATATTACAGATCCCGGCAAGGCAAAGATTGTCCGCTGGAATGGTACTATGTGGCAAGACCTCGGAAACGGTGGTTATAGCGGCAGCAATGCCGGTACTATAACTACCGGCACCGTGGTCAGTGCCTTCAGCGCCTTTACACTGGCCAGCACTGATACCGAAGTGAATCCGCTGCCGATGAAACTACTTTCATTCCACGCCGTTAAGAAAGATGCGGGCGCACAGCTGGTTTGGGAAACGGAAAACGAAGTGAACGTGCAACACTACGAACTGCAACGCGCAGGTGCTGATAACATTTTTACTACCATCGCCATCGTTGCTGCTAACAACTCCCTCCGCAGGAATCAATACAACGCGCCTGACAATGCACCACTGCCGGGAATCAACTACTACCGGCTGAAATCGGTAGACCTGGACGGTTCCTTTACTTTTAGCAAAACAGTATTTCTCAACTTCAGCGGCAATTCAGCGCTGCAGATATGACCCAACCCGGTTGCCAGGGGCAACAACATCAAATTGTCTTGGCCCGGCAACGTCAATACTGCCAATGTATCAATTTATAACAGCAACGGTCAGCTGATCAGGCAATGGCAAAAATTCAGCAGCGGAGTGAATGATGTATTGCCAGTAAATGATCTGTCACCCGGTATGTATATACTCAGGATTGCTACGGAGCAACAATCGCAGTCGGTTAAATTGGTTATACAGTAGTTACTCCACGGAAGCCCCGCCTTGCGCGGCGTTTCTTTTGGCAACACTATTCTCCCAACCACTTCCTGAACTCTGCCGCTCTCTGCCTGCTCACAATATTTTTTTCAAAAGGCTCGGGCGCTACCTCCAGCCTGATCTTACCATTGAACCAGGTGTGCACGGCCTGCACTGAATTGTAGTTAATTATAAATTGCCTGTTGGCGCGGAAAAACTGCGTGGGGTCGGTCTCGCGTTCAATATCTTCGAGGCGTTTATCGATTATGAAATCCTGGTTGCTGAATGTTTTTATGAAAAGCATTTTATCGCGCGTGTAAAAGAATGCGATCTGGTCGGCTGAGACTGAGGTAAGTCGCGTGCCCACTTTGGCAAGATATCTTTCCTTGGCCTTTTTCCCGTTTTGCACATTTTGCAGCAGTTGCAGCAGGTTGTATTGCATTTTCAGTTTTTCCTCTACGTGCAGTTTTTTAAACTTCTGTAATGCTGCGCTCAGTTCGGCTTCTTTAATCGGCTTCAAGAGATAATCCACGCTGTTGAGTTTAAAAGCTTTCAATGCATGTTCTTCATAAGAGGTAGTAAATATGATGGGTGACTGCACATTCACCTTCTTAAAAATATCAAAGCTCTGCCCATCACCCAGTTCAATATCGAGGAAGATAAGGTCAATGTCGTTGTGCGTCGACAGAAACTGCACACTCGATTCAATGCTGTCGAGTGGTGGCAGTACTTCGATGGATGGCTCAATATCAAGCAGCATTTTCGTCAAATGCCCCGCTGCTATGGCTTCATCTTCAATGATCAATGCTTTCATGAACTTTACTTTAGGGGTATAGTAACGGCAAAGGTTGCAGCGTCTTCATACACCCGCTACCCTTGCATGTTGTTTAACTCAAATTTCTTTTTCAGCATCGACAATCCCGTACCGTTCTTAGCCGACTCTTCTTTTCGCTGCAGGTTGTTGCTCACAGTCATCATGCGGCGTTCTTCATCAAGACTCATTGTAATGCGCAATGGTCTTGCCCTGGTGATAATATTATGCTTGATGGCGTTTTCAACCAACATCTGCAGGCTGAGCGGTGGCACCAGGTAAGGTGATAATTGGTCCTGCTCAAATTGTATATCGATATTCAGCCCGTCTGGATAGCGGGTCTTGATAAGGTATATATATGCCTGGGTAAATAAAAACTCCTGTTCCAGGCTGATGAGCTTACTGTTGTGCGCCGCCAGTAAATAACGATACACATAAGCCAGCTCTTTGGTGAAGGTCACGGCACGCTTCGGATCCACTTCGATTAAGCCTACCAGCGCATTGAGCGTGTTAAACAAAAAATGCGGCTGTATCTGCATCTTCAGGCTGTCGTACTGCATCTGCACATTGAGCTTCTTCAGCTCCTTTGCCTCCATTTCTGAGTTATGCTATTTCTGTACAAAAAAATAGCTTTCGTACAGTGTTACTTCTACCAGCAGAAAGAGCACATTGCTGCCAATCATGGGTAAGAAGAATGAAGGCTCTTTCCATGGCAGCGACCAGATGAAGCGGTCTTCGAGCATGGTTCTCAAAAAGCCGATGAGAACGGCATAGCTCAGCACCAGCACAGCAACCAGTATTTTTCTTTTCACCGTATTTTCCTGCCGGGGCATACTGGCACGCACCTTCAATATCATCCAGCGCGTGGGTTCCCACATGGTGATGGCAAAGAGCGCCGACACGAGCAGGGTTTTTACAATAAGCACACCCATTGGCTCGTGCGCGTAGAAAAGGATCAGTGACTGGTAAAAAACATAGAACAATGCAAAAAAGGAGACCAGGCCGATGATCCGCAGCCTCCTTTCATTGGGAAACATGATCGCTGTGTCTGCCATAATGATACGGTTGCCGAAGCACTCATTCATTCCTGCGCACCTTGAATTGACCAGTAATTCGCGACGCACCCAGGTACTGATCGTCAGGAACTCTTAACCCTGCATCGGCGAGCACAAAAGTACCGGTTACAAACTCTCCGACGGCGCCGAATTGATGAATGGTTATTGAGCCGCCGCTCGGTCTTTGATTTAAATCACCCACAAAACTGTTGAAGAAAGCCCCTTCCTCGCGGTCGCGCGGCTCCCACCAGAACTGGGTTTCAGCCCAATCCCATTCATGCGTGCCGGTTGATTGCCCCTGCCAGGTGATATAACCTATTTCATCACCGCCGGGACCACTTTTCCAGGTAATGCCGTGATGCTGGCTGTTGGCATCGTAGTGCACCGACACATCGGTATAGGTGTACCCCGTGGTCGAGTTGCCGATCTTAAGGATGATATATTCTTCATCCGGCTCCTCAAAGAGTTCTTCTCCCCCATTATCCGATTTACTACAGCCGGCCAGGAGAGCCGCCATCAACATAACAAAGCCAAATCTTTTCATATTCATCTCCGTTTATTGTTTTACAATTTTGAAACTCTGCACGCGGTCCTGGTAATGAACGGTGAGCACATAGTTGCCCGCCGATAAATCAGCCAGCGAAACGCTGAAGTTGTTGTTCACCGATTCAAACACTTTCGTCAGCACAATGCGTCCCGACATATCATGCACCTGTATTTTCTTCACCAATACATGCGAAGGCTCAATTAAGTGAACAGTATGCAATACCGGGTTGGGGCCAACTACGCTAGCCTGCAGGTGCGTGCCATTGAAGAGGCGAATCACTTTTGAATAGGTATATTTTCCATCCAGGTCTACCTGCTTCAGTCGGTAGTATAAAAAGCCGCTGGCAGGATTGGTATGCGTGAATGAATAGGTTTTTGAGCTGCTGCTATTGCCCGCAGCCTTTATTTCACCCACGCTTGAAAATTCCGCTCCGTCGCTGCTGCACTCCACAATAAAATGACTGGTGTTTTGCTCCGAAGCAGTCGCCCATGTTAACACAGCGCTCTGCCGCTCCATGCTGCCTCTTACATACAACCAGGTGACCGGTAATGCAGAGCCATACACAAACTCGGCATAGGCCGAAAGACTCCATGGATTTTGTCTACTCCGGAAATAGATGGTATGCCTGCCCGGGGCAACGGAGGCCAGCGGTATATCGATCGAAAGATTGTTGATATCAGTGCCCGCGGCGAAGTTCACCGGCGTGCCGTTACCAAAGCCGGGATCATTGTCGATATAAAACTCTATTTCCCCCACCGGCGGTGCATCGGCTGGCGCAGAAGGATAGGGTACGAATGAACTGTTATCGAATTGCGCAAAACTGGTAAGGCTCCATTTGCCGCTGGCATCTTTTGTACGGATAAAAACCTGGTGCACCCCTGCAGCAAGTCCCGTAACATTGATCATGAGATTTTGTGCACTTAGGTCTGTGCCGGGTGCCAGCGGAATCGGCGTGCCATTGCCGACACCGGGATCAACATCAACAAAATACTCCACGGCCACAATATCCGGTGCCGGCGCAGGCGCCGATGGATATGCAGGAACTACGACATAATCGAAAAATCTGTAGTCGGTAACGCTCCACCTGCCAGTGACATCTGCTGCGCGAAAATATATGCGGTGAAAACCTCTTGGCAGTCCTGTGATATCCACGTCAAATGAAAAGCCACTCAGTTGTTGTGCCGCCGGCAGCGCCATCATTTTTTCCCTGCCAACACCGGGATCTGTATTGACAAAATACTCGATCCAACCCAGGTTTGGCGGTGCAGCTGGCGCTGTGGGATAGGCGGGCTGTGCCATTCCTGCACCTGCAGCAATGAAGACGAAAAAGAGTGTCAATATATATTTCATGGTTGTTCGTTAGGGTAAAAATTAATTGTTTGATCTTGTACTAACGGTCACGGTCATGCTGGTTGACGATGCCGGAACAGAACTGGGCACCAGCAATTGATAGATAGTGGGAATGGGTGGAATGCCGCTGAGCCTGTAGGGATCGGCAGTGCCGAAGGGTCCGCAGTCGGGCGTAACACCACCGATGGGTTCACCCGCGCCGATGGCAGGTGAACCTGCGGCATGTTGATACCGGCCATCAGTGGAACCTGTGAGTACAAACAAGCTGGCCTGCGGCACATTTACCTGGTTGTTGTTGCCGGCAGGAAGATTATTGGCAGTAGAAATATTGTATTTGACAGTGCAATTGACAAAGCTCGGGTTAAACGCTGTTGAGAAAATATTGTTGGCAACATAGCAGTTGTTAATGGTCACTGAGTTGAGAAAGAGATTATTTCTTATGAGCCCGTTGATGCTGCTGGCAAGGTTAAATCCCGAGCTGATGATGCAATTTGTTATCTGTAGGTCCTGGAACGTATAAGCGGCGCTGCTGAAATTGAATTGGCCGATATAGCACTTATTGATCACCCAGTTTGACATGAGTGAGTTCGCAAAACTATTATTGGAGGAGATCCCAATATGGCAGCGAGAAAAAGTGATATCGTCTGCATTGGAGTTGCAATACACCAGGTTGCTGCGAATACCAAAAAACTTACTTCCCGAGCCTAGTGAATCGATTATGATGGAATTCAGCCTTGAATCTTCGGTGCTTACCTGCAGACCGGTATTTTCCGACAAAAAGTAGCCTGCACCTATTATCACTAGTTTCTTATTAAGTGTGCCCCCGGAATACGGGGTAGCGCTTGCCTCCAGGTAGATGGTGTCGCCCGATTGCACCAGTGCGCTGGCCAATGCGGTATTGAGGTTGGTAAAATCAGCACTCACGCCGGCATTGTTATTTACCCGCCAGATCTTGGCCTGGCTGCTGAGTGAAAGACATAGGGAAATGCAAAGAATTTGCAGTGAAATCCATTTTGTTTTCATGATTTATACTTTTTTTTCTGTGACGCGCCAAAATTAGCAGCGGTGTTGCGGAGTCAGCCGCCCCTGTTTACCGAATCGCTCAAAATCGGCACCGAATAGTCAGACTATCTCACCGAACCATTGCCGGGCGCACGCGAATTGCCTAAAAATAGGTATAGGTTGCTTCAATAGTCTGCTCGCTGCCCGCTACTGCAGGGTTGCGAAACGTTGTAACTACCTTGTCAACCAGTAGATTATTGATGGTGTAAGCCAGCTCATCCACCCTATCTAGCACAGCCGGCACCGTGCCTCTCTTTACTGCACGGATAATTTTAGCGGGCAGTCTTTTGACTTTGCTGAGCTGCAACATGATGGGCAGGTTATATATCACATAATTCTCTGCCAGCGAAGGCTGAATATAGTTGCAGGCATTGAAATTCACCGGTTCGGAAAAGGCATCGATGGTTTGCGTGATGATATCGTCGCCTGCCTTGGTAACAGCTTCCCTGAGATGGCCGTTGGTATGATAGTGGTAAAAAGTCTCGTTCTGCAGGTGTATGCCGGAAGAATTTACCACGTAATATTTCATAGTCAGCACACGGTCCTGTGCATCGTAGCGGTATTCAAAAAGGTGTTCGTTGGTCATGGGGATGGATTTGGAAACATGTCTCATACTGGCAACCCTTCCCTGGCTATCGTACTCGAACAGGTTGGTGTAGAGCGATTCTTGCTGGTGAAACTCTGTTAGTTTTTTGCCTGTCCAGTTGTAGATCAATTTGCCGATGGAGGACTGGTCGTAGTATTCTACCTCGGTGAGCAGGCTGTCGCCACTATAGGAGAGGTTTGCTACTACGCCGGTGCTCCAGGTAATAGTGCGCAGGAGCGCTGTGGGCGGGTGTGATGGCGGTAGGGATGAGGGTTGTTCTTTTTCGCAGGCAGTTAAAGCGAAAACGCAATTTATCGCCGTGAATAAAAATAACTTTCTGAGCATAAGTTTTTCTGCTTATGATCAGAAACACAGGAAAAAGGTGGCGAGGTTCGGACAACCAAACCGACGTTTGAGAAGGATTTTTGAACAGTTGGGTAGAATGAAGCGTGCAACCACCAATGGTTACTGAATCAGGTGTAGCAACTCCAACCTCACCACCCTCCTGATCGTCACCGGCAACTCCGCATCATAACTCTTCAAATCAGGTGTGGCATTGTAGCGCATACGCAGCGTTAGCAAGTTGATCATTTCCGCTTCTATGATCTGGCCCGTCTTATTGTCAATTTTTGAGGATATGGTAAATTGTTCAACGCCCCAGAACAAATTTACCTTGCCATTGGCGCCAGCCCGAATCATTTGAAAATTGTTGGGATAGTCAAATATTCTCTTACCAATAGTATCAATAAGCGGCTCCAGGCAGGCTGATGTGGGTGGCAAAAATTGTGTTTCTACAATTGAGTATTGCCTGTTTGAACTGATAAGTCGCTGCGTTACCTGTATGCAGTCTGTTCCGTAAAGAATATTTATGCTGTCGGCGAAATTGCCGCGCCTTATTTCTTTGTTCTGAAAAATGTTGTTTTTCAGTGATAGCTTCTGCGCATTCAACGCAGGGGCAATGGCCACATAAAATGTGTTCAGGTCAGTGATTTCACCAACCATATCGGGCACGGTCAGTTTGGGCAGGAGCACCTTTCCTTTGCGTGAAAGAGAAATTTTATAAGGCTGCACCTGCAGAGCCGTGCTGTCAAGGTTGGCGGTGTCTTTGGGAGTAAATAATCTTTTGCTCAGCCATATGACTTGTTCAGATAAATAGCCCGAGTCTTTGATTACAGTGTGTTCGGAAAGCGAGACAGTCTTGCTGGCAAATTGCTCGTTGTTGTACGCCTCGGTAATAAGCCTGTAACGAAATTTTTCACCCTCCTTATACTTTCTGTATTTTATTGCCTGCGAAAAAGATAATGAAGAAGTAAGTGATAGTGAAAAAAACAGGACCAGGAAACGAATTCGTATCATTTGAATTTTGTCAATTTAATTTTTGCCGATTCTTAAGTTGTACCATTTTCTTGTTTAAACCTGTTTACCTCAATCCCGAACTTCTTCATCCGCGAACTCAACGTGGTGGGTGGCACACCGATCAGTGCGGCGGCACCATCTGCGCCAAACACTTTCCCCTTAGTGACTCGCAATGCCCGCTCGATATTTTCAATTTCTATTTTCTCCAGTTCGTCAATTGCAGGTGACCCTGTATCCACCTGGCTCCGGGTTGAGCGCCTTGCAGGTGGGTGAAAGGTATGGCTTGCTGCAGTTTTTGATAGCCCTCGGGGGCAAGGTAGTTTCGTATGTGTTGCCCTGTTAGCATGGCAGCATCGGCACCGAATGTACGGTGGGCCGATTCGTTGGCCTGCGTGATTCTCAACTCCGTATCCAGTTCTACAATAGCATCCATGGTGCCATTAAGCAGTCGGCTCAATTTAGATTCACTCTCCTGCAATTTTTTTTCATCATGCAGGCGACGCAGCTCTGCCTCAGCGCGGGAGGCAAACAATTGAAAGATCACAAATACTTCGGGAATCTCCTCCATGGGCTGCTGGTCGAGCAGTGCCAGGTGACCCATTACTTTTCCGTTATGGTCTTTCAGCGCAAGTCCCATATAACTCACCGCACCCAGCGAGGGAAGATCGGGATCGCCGGGGTACAACTCGATCACTTTATCGGGAATATGACATATAGAATCTGATTTCAATACCGGCTCGCAGGGAGTGCCCTTTACGGTATACTTATACTCATCCACAAATTTTCCGTTGAGCCAGAAAGCGAGAGAGTTGAGCTGATGTGCTTCTTCAAGATATTCTGTCACCCACACGCCATGCACCTGCAACACTTCGCCCAGTTGTTTTACCAGTTGCCTGAAAAACTGCTGACCGGTATGTGCCGATGTGCCCTCGAAAATTCTTTTCAAAGCAATCATCAGCGAAGGAGCCTGCCTGCGGGCCGATTGGGTCATTCCTTTCTACGATTTATCGTGGCCGAAATTACGATTCTTCGTAGTGCTACGAGAATTCGTAACAGGTAAACTTTGGCACGCAGGTTCTAAATATTTGATTCACCGTCACTTACCTATTCTGGCAAGGATATGGATAATCCCGGGTCGAAAATATTTTTCACCAAAAAGATCAAAATCATGCAAGCAAGTAAAACAAAAATGCTCAACGGTGTAGACATTGAAAGACTCGAAGGCACCATTGCCGCTGTAACCGAGAACCCGGCTATTGCCGACTTCAAATTGGCGCTGTTAACAAATGGATCACCGGCGGTCACAACCGCTCTCGCATCAAGGGCTTCTATGGCGCCTGCCAGGAAGATGACACCCGCACCGGAACTTTCGTGATGGATAACGACGAACCGCAAATTCTGCTGGGTGAAGACAATGGCGCCAACCCGGTGGAGTATGTGTTGCACGCACTGGCTGGTTGCTTAACCACCACTATGGTGTATCATGCCGCTGCGAGAGGCATCCAACTCGAAGGTGTTGAATCGAGCCTCGAAGGCGATCTGGACCTGCACGGATTTCTTGGACTGAAAGATGTGCCCCGCGGTTACCAAAAACTCCGCGTTCAGTTTAAACTCAGCGGCGACCTTACCCAACAGCAGAAAGAAGAGATTGTGGCCACAGGAAAGAAATACTCGCCTGTGTTTGATATGATGGGCAGAGCTGTACCCGCATTGGAGGTGACTGTGTTGTAAGGTTCATGGTTCTGTAAGGCTGTCCCCAGGTTGGTGTGGTGTTGAATATCGGGGCAGCCTTTTTTTACCCATTCATCTTTTTTCTCAATGCCCGCCTCGTAATCTTTATCCCGCGCACCGCCTTGTACCTGATCTTTTCATGATGCACCACCCAGCCGCCGATGGCGCCAAGCAGGCTGCCTATCAGCACATCTACCACGCGCGTGGCAATCAGTTCGTGCGGATCGGCAATGTGGCTGTTAGTTTCGGCCAGCAAAATAGTGAGCGGCGAAATAAACAGCATGGCCAGTATGTAATTTCTCGGCACTATCACTTCCACCATGTACTGCAGCAGGATGATGGCAATAACAAGCCCGACGGGGGTCTTCAACGTTAGCAACAACACCCAGCACAAACCCATTCCCCCAATGGTGCCCAATACACGATAAAAGCCCCTGCGCCATACATGTGCCGTTGTTGCACCCTGCATCACAGCCAGGCAGGATGTAGGGATCCAGTATGGTTTTTGAAAATTGAGCGCGTGCGCCAGCATCAGCGAACCAAACATAAAAAATCCAACGATGAGCGCTTCAATATAATCGGCATCTTTTCGTACTACTACTCCATCCAGTGCGTGTTTCGTATCGGCAGTGATATCGGGTTTGAAAAAAATAAGACTATTGAGCAACGCCAGGAAGCAGGCCATGATCGTCCCCATAGCCACCAGTCCCATGCGCTCGGGAATCATACCCAAATTAAAAGGCATGCCGCTGCCAATGGCGCACAGCATAATGAAAAAGAAATTGCCCGGCGGCGCCAGTCGCAGAGAGAGCGAGATCCAGTGAATGATCATGCTGAAAACGCCAAAAGCAATGCTCGAAGCAATTGGGTTAAAACTAAAAGTGATCCCTACACCATAAGCTATCAAAAAACCGAAAGAGCAGATCAGCAATTTAGCCATCCGGCCCACTACGTTTGCCTGCCCGGGCAGGTACAAAATCACCATGCCCGCCAGTCCAACCGTGAGCGATTGAGAAAATTTATCAAGGGCCAACCCTATCAACAAGGGAATACCTACGCAAAGCGCTGCCAGCACAGGAACAGACCAGTGACGATTACTGGGTCTCAATCGGAAAATTTCCGATATTTCGCGTTTCAGAAAGCCTGATTTTATATCCTGCGTCACATTTCTAAATTTAACTACTAAAGTCGCAAATAAAATGCCCATACATTAGTGATCACTTCATCATCTCATCGTGATACGGCTTTCCCCTATTTTTTATCATATGCACACACAAAATGCCTTATCTTTAATTTGATCATTTCTTTCTGCGAATGAAACCTGCAGGCGTCAAAGGAAATATCAGCAAACGAAAACCAGTACAGGAAAGGGAACATCATTCATCGCCGCAACAGGCAGCAGGCTTCGAAAGAGAACGAAGCATTCTGCTGGCCCTGAGTAACGACATTACAAAAGTGCGGGAAAAAGATGATCTTGTAAAAGTTTTTTCATCCAGGCTCAAGCAATACTTCTATTTTACCCACACCGTTATATCGCTGATCGACTACGACACCGGTACTTATTTTCCTTTTCTGATCGACAAAGAATCGATGCAGATCAGGCATCGCGCCGAACTGCCTGCTTTGCTTCAAATGAAATACGTTATTGACGACCCTTTTCTCGCGCAGGTGAAAGATGCGGATGTGTCGGCTATTTTTCTCCTCGACGATATAATGCATCTGCCTGGCATTCCTGCTTTCATAAAAGTGAATTACGAATGCGGGATCAGGAAGGCGATGATTGTGAAGTTGAAAAACAAGATGAAAACTATCGGCTATGTGCTGATGTACTCTGATAAGGCAGATAGTTTTCCGGAAGAGTTCAAAAATGTGCTGGAAGGTGTGGCTCCCCATTTGTCCAATGCGGTCACCAATATCATCATCAACGAAGAGATCGAGGAAAGAGAAAGAGAAAAGACTATACTGCTATCTCTCAGCGAAGACATAGCCGCGCTCCGAAAACGGGAAGACCTGTTGCAGGTGGTAAATACGCACATCAAAAATCTCTTTTCCGTAAAGGAGTTCGGCATAGCACATGTAAATGAAGACGGCACTACTTATAGCGCTTTTGTGATTGATGTTCGTGATAGCGTGAAACAGCTTGCGGGCTTTGATGAGGTTGCCGCAGACAGGTATGATGTCAACGATCCCCTGTTTACCGCCATTATGAAATCCGACGAGCCCTTGCTGATCGATGTGGATGAGCTGTTGAAAAAACCAGGGATGCCCGCTTATGCACGCATGTGGAAGACGGCCGGGCTAAAAAAGGTGCTGGCCGCCCGATTGCAGGCGGGGCACAAAAATACCGGATGTGTGTTCCTGCACTTAGATAGTGCCAACCCGGTTCCGGTAAAATTCAGATTGGTGAAAGCGGTATGCGCGCACTTATCGGTAGCGGTCTCCAATATATTATCCAATGAACGGATTGAAAAGAATCACCGGGAACAAACTTTCCTGCTGGAGTTTAGCAACGATATCGCGCGCGTGAGGACCAAGGCAGAACTGCAGGCCGCCATTTTCAAAGTATTGGAAAAAACCCTGAATATACGGTTGGGTATGATACATGTGATAGAAGAAGATGGTATCAATCTTCAACCGTTCATGTACGACAATAAGCTGTATGTAGAATCCAGTTCGAAATCATTTTTTGATGAATTAGTTGCAAAACAGGTCACCACAAATGAATATTACACTTCCCGCGTACTTGCCAGCGAAGACGGTGTTGTATTCAACGTAGACCAGGAAGCCGCTTCGGGCAACCCCTACGCCAGGTTATGGAAAGCTACCGGCTATGAAAATATGTATGCCCTGCCACTGCGAACCGGCAACAAAAATATCGGTGCCATCTGGCTGCATGCAAACCGTTTGAGTGCACTGATGGTGAAGGGTATCTGCGCCCAGATATCCATTGCCATTGCCAATATACAGGCCAACGAAAAACTGCTGGCCTACAAAAAGCAACTCGAGGTAGAGAATGATTACCTGAGAGAGCAGATCAAAACTATTTACAATTTTTCCGACATCATAGGCAGTGGAGAGGCCATGCAGAAAGTGTATCATTTGATGTCGCTGGTAGCAGAATCCAATTCTACTGTCTTATTATTAGGAGAAACCGGCACTGGTAAAGAATTAATTGCACGTGCCCTGCACAACGCATCGCCCAGGAACAAAAACCTGATGGTGAAAGTAAATTGTGCAGCGCTTCCGCCCAATCTCATCGAAAGCGAGTTGTTTGGCCATGAGAAAGGCGCGTTTACCGGCGCTATCGAAAGGCGAATCGGCAAATTTGAATTGGCGAATAACAGCACCCTGTTTTTAGACGAGATTGGCGAGATGCCGCTCGAGACGCAGGTGAAATTGCTGCGCGTGCTGCAGGAACGCGAACTTGAACGCGTCGGCGGCAAAACCACCATTAAAGTTGATGTAAGAATTATTGCCGCCACCAACCGCAATCTCGAAGATGAAGTGAGGGCAGGGCGCTTCAGATCAGATCTCTATTACCGGTTGAATGTATTTCCCATTACACTGCCTCCGTTAAGAAACCGGATTGAAGATATTGAAGCGCTGGCCAACTTTTTCATCGCCAGGTACAGCAAAAACTCCGGCCGCAACATCACCTCTATTTCTCCAAAATGCCTGCAGCAATTAAGAAGCTATAGCTGGCCCGGTAATGTGAGAGAACTCGAACACCTGATTGAGCGAAGCATACTGCTTACGCAGGGGAATGTGTTGGAAGAAGTACAATTACCGGTAACTTTCAACGATGACATTAGCAAATCCGAGGATACAGGGGGCAAAACACTCGAAGAACTGGAACGCAATTACATTATTGAAGTACTGAAAAGATGCAGCGGTAAAATATCAGGCAAAGGCGGCGCAGCAGAACATCTAGGTATTCCATCAACTACCTTGCATTCAAAAATGAAAAAGCTTCAGATAGCGAAAGCAGATTATTTTCAATAAAACAGCTCCTGTAATTAGCACGCTTACTATTATCGTTCCACTTTCTGCACAGCTGAATTAATAAATTCTGTACTGAACTATTCCTGCACACTCACTTTTTTCCTGGTTAACGAAATATAGTTAAAGTCTTCGTTAATTGACGAAATATAGTGTAATGCTTTTTGGCACACCTCCCGCAAACAACTGATAAACAACCCATTATAGAATGGCACACCTATTGTTTTCGCCGTAATCGATCAGGAACAAAACGAAAAATCAGGAACAGATTTATTCACAATTAAAAAGATTATTATGGCACCAAATGTTAAGCCACTTAAAGCAGAGAATGATCCACGAATCTTTACGGAGGTAAGACAATTTCTGAAAGCGGTGAACGCAGGAACAGGAAAACCCATTGAACAACTCCATCCCATTGACGCCAGGAAGGTATTGACAGATGCTCAAAATTCGGTTAGTGTTGACTATTCAGGTATTGAAGAATCTGAACGAACCATTGTGCAGGATAGTGAACAGGTGAAGATACATGTTGTGAAGCCGGTAGATGCAAAGCCAGACGCCCCGGTTTTCATATATATCCACGGAGGTGGTTGGGTGTTGGGCGATTATCCAACGCATAGGAGAATAGTGCGTGACCTTGTGGTACAAAGCGGCGCTGTTGCGGTGTTTCCCGACTACACACCTTCACCCGAAGCTTACTATCCTGTGGCGGTTTACCAGATATATGCAGTTGTGAAATGGGTGGCAGAACACGGCGACGAGATTGGCGTAAATGGCAAGAACCTTGCCATTGTCGGCAACAGTGTTGGCGGAAACATGACAGCCGCGGTAACGTTAATGGCCAAGGAAAAGAGTGGTCCGGCCATAAAAGTACAGGTGCTGCTTTGGCCCGTTACCGACGCCAATTTCGAAACCGGTTCATACCAGGAGATGGCAGAAGAAAGGTTTCTTACCAGGAACATGATGGAATGGTTCTGGGACAATTACCTGCCCGATAAGCAGGCACGTAAAGACATATATGCTTCGCCGCTTAATGCAAGCCTGGAACAGCTGAAAGGTCTTCCCCCGGCATTGATTCAAACTGCCGAAAACGATGTGCTCCGGGATGAAGGTGAAGCCTATGCCCGCAAACTGAATGAGGCCGGCGTTGAGGTTACACTTACCCGTTATATGGGATTGATTCACGATTTTGGTTTATTGAACGCGCTTGCTGAAGTACCATCTGTGAAAGTGGCGCTCAAGCAGGCGGCCGATTTCATCAGGAACGGATTGAAACCCGACGGCCCTGTTTATTAACGCGTCAGTCTGAACGTAACAAGCAACGAATCGCCATTTTACAAAACTCAAAAACAAAAGATCATGAAAATAATAATCATTGGAGGGACAGGGCGCATCGGCTCCAACCTTGCCTACAGACTTAGCCAGCAAGGTCATACGGTAATTGCAGCCACTCCATCGTGGGGTGTGAATTCGATCAGGGATGAGGAGGTTTTGCCTGAGATCATGAAAAATGCGGACGTGGTAGTGGATGTCTCTAACCCGCGCACGCATGAAGACGGGGACATTTTGGCTTTCTTCAAAACATCCACTATCAACCTGATAGCAGCGGGATTGTATGCAGGAAGAAGACGTGAGGTTGCAATGAATATAGTAGGCGCCGATCGCCTGCCCGACAGTGGTTATCTGCGGGCGCGCATGCCCATGAGTGAGTTGATTCGTTAGTTTCTGAACATCTCCGATGATTTCAGAACGCTTGTTACGGACGATCACGCGTTTCACTATAAATCAGAATTGGACGATGAATGACTTCTTCCGGGAGAAGACGCAAAGCATGGCATTACTTAACAGGAAGTTTGGTTTGAATAGCAATTAGTAAAAGAACAACGCCCCGGAATCGTTCAAGAGAGGATATGGCTGCCACCCAGAGGCCAGTTACTAAAGCCAATGGCCCGGTGCGCAGCCATGCCTCATTTTTTTAAAAACCACATCCGCCCGTTTTGCGGATCAGAGACAACTGCCGCAACGAAAAGATATAATAAGCCGCCGCCGCTTAGTGTCCGGGCAAAGGAATTGACGTGGTGAGCGGGCAACAACACATTAACAGGTGATCGGCAGGATGGCACTACCTCAAAGTTCTGCGCTAAATACAGCTTTTCCCATTTTTTATATAAGTTGCAGCATCATTAAACCAGGTAGCAATGGATTTGACGAATAGTACTGCCAATACAAAACCTTCTTATATCTTGTTTGATGTTTATGAAACGCTGATCAATATGAGCGAGATAGAAAGGAAGGTGAACGACCTGCTGGGTAGCAAGCGCGGCTATATCATCTGGTTCAACCTGTTTATGGAATATTGCTTTGTGGACACCTGCATAGACCAGTTTAACGATTTCACTTCAATAGCCCGCGCCACCATGCAAATGGCGGGAAAAATGCTGGGAAAAAATATCGACATCTACGATATTGATCGCACGTTGGAAAGGCTTAAACACCTGCCCGTGCATGGCGATGTGCAGGAAGGCCTATCCATGCTAAATGATGATGGCCTGTATATCGCCGCCCTTACCAACAGCGCCGAGGCTACTGTAAGCGAGCGAATGGAGCGCACAGGCCTGGTGTCTTACTTCAGAAAAGTGCTCAGCGCAGAGCATATCAGGAAATACAAGCCTGACTTGAAAGTATATCAATGGGCGGCAGCCCAGATCAATGCCCACCCTTCTGAGATCATTTTAGTCTCTTCGCACAGCTGGGATCTTGCAGGCGCAGCCAATGCCGGCATGAAAACGGCTTACCTGAAACGAACCGAAAAAATGGCTTACCCACTGGCAACGGCGCCAGACTATATGGCCACCAGCCTGGTGGAGCTGGCCACCCAAATCAGCCCAAATATTCAGCGGTTTTCGATGATGTAAGACCTGACCGGTCACTTATCAACCGGTACATCTGCCTGCGGCGGGCGAATCAAAAACAACTGCCGCTGTTTCATCCCACATTTTCTACCATTGAGCAGAAAATCAAAACGAAAATCTTTCCGGCCCTGTCATCTATAGCACTCAGGTACATCACCTTCACATTATTATCATGATTATAGCACAGAGAATTTTGCCCGGAAGAATGGCTTTGATTTTTTGCCTGACATTGCAGGTATTGATTGGTTGTAATAAGTCCGACACTGACACAAGCTCCCACTACACTCCGGGACGGGTCAAACCCGAGATCACATCTGTCGATCCCTTGAAAGGCATTCCCGGCACCATAGTCACCATCACAGGAAAATATTTTGACCCCAGCCCCTCTCAAAACAAGGTTTACTTTTCGGGGTCTATCGTTGATGCAGAAATTATAGCGGCCGGGGCGGACGAACTGAAAGTGAAAGTGCCCGCAGACGCGGCAACAGGACACATCGTCGTTAAAGTGGGCAGCCTGGGCGACACATCGGCGATGCAATTTACCGTGGAGCCAGAACCGGCAAGTATCACCAGCTTCACTCCCACCCAGGGACCATTTGGCACAGCGGTTACCATTACCGGGAAAAAATTTGGTAGCGATATAAAAGTGTTGATGAATGGTATAGAGGGCAACGTGATTTCAAAGAGCAGTACCCAAATTATATTTAATATACCGGCCAACACCACGCTTACCAGTCATGTGCTCACAGTAGTTTCAGATGGCGACACCCTGCACACGACCAATAAGTTTACCGTCACAGCCAGCGGCCCTTATGCCACATGGGTCAGCAAGCAGATATCGTTTACCCCAGGCGCCAGTGTGTTTACCAATGGCCTGTCGTTTGTGTATAAGAATAAAATTTACTGGGGCTTTACCGCCATCAGCTTCTTACAGAACGTGGCCGATTATGTAGTATTTGACCCAAGCCAACCGGCAAATGGATGGGTGCTGCAAAATCATCCTCCCGCCGATATGGCGCCGGCCAGGCTGCAGCACGCGGTGGCTCTGGTGCATGATGATAAAGTGTACATAGGTACGGGACTTACTACTGACGCTTCCAATGCATGGTGGCAATTTGATCCCGAATCCAATACCAGCACACGGCTTACCGATTATCCCGAAGCTACTGCCGGCGCTTTATATTTCGTGGTAAACAATACAATGTATGTTGGTTTTGGCGGCATCAGCAAATCACTATACCGTTTCGATCCCACCGCCAATAATGGCAGCGGCAACTGGACGCTGGCAGCCACCGGCAATTTCAATTCTTTGCATACGGGCAACGCATTCGTATTAGGCAATGATGTGTTTATGGGCAGGGCGCTTATTGCCGTGGGACAGGAACGAAAAGCGATCTTCAGATTCAACCAACCCAACCAGCTCACGCGCATGACTGATATGCCGGATAACATTCCAATGAATTTTACGCCTACGTTTACCATCGGCAACAAAGGATATTTTGTAGTAAACAAAAAAGTCTGGGAATACACGCCCGATGCCAACGGCGGCACATGGAGAATGGTGCTTGGCTACGACGATGCGCCGGTTATTCGTCATGTAGCAACCGTAACAGTTAATGGAGCAGAGGTAGTGTATGGGTGGAATTCGTCAGGGGATTTGTATGAGTTTAAGATCAATTAGAAGCCAAAAGGCGGAAACGTGTCAGGAACACTCATCCGCCAGATGCAGCAAGGAAGCATAGTTTACCCCCACCGCTTCAGACATTGCCATTTCACAAGTCTTGGCCGTGGAGTAATAACCGTCGAATTGCTGTTGCTTCAGATCCTCCGCCTCTGGCCGGGTAGCTGAATGCGTTAGTTCAGGAAATAAAAACCCACGGTCGCCAGCCATGCCGCAACAACCTGCCTGAACCGGAACAGTTACATGCTCAGCCAGGCTTTTTGCCACGGCAACAAACTTAGCTTCCAGGCCCATATGCTGCAGCGAACAAACCGGATGCAAGGCAATGCTCTTCTTCTTCCGGATTGAAAGGCGGGGAATAATATAATTGGCGAGATATTCGATGCTATCCATAAATTTTATGGCAGACAGCCGGCGCTTATTCTCTTCCGACAATGCCCAGTCAGCATGTTGCAAAGTGTGCGTACAGGAAGTGATGTCGAGTACCACCGGCAATTTGCCTTCCTTAGTATAGCTCCACAACTGCTCCACGGTCTGATTGGCCATGAATGTAAATGCCTTCGTAAAGCCTTTCGATGAAAATGGCTGACCACAACAAAGAGATTGAATATTATCGGGCACGATAAATTGAACTCCCGCTTTTTCAGATACCGAATAAAAGCTCTCGATAATACTTTTCTTGCCGTCTACTGAAGCACCCATCACGCGCGAGATGCACGTGGGAAAATAAACAACTGCCGCATTTACTTCCTGGCTTTTCTTTTTTAATTGCTTCAGATCATTCGAGGTCGCGCGCAGTTGGTTTGACCATAAGGGTATGGAGGGAATAATTTTTTTCATACCTCTTGTCAGATTCACCATCGCTTTTTTGCCAAACAAACTATTGATGGTATGGCCCAATGCAAGAGCTATCTTTATCGAAACGCTAACAGTGCCGAATCGCTTCGCGGCCAGCATAGCCACCTTATTCGAAAATGCGTTGTGATTTTCTTTTCGCAATCGCTTCACCAGCGAGCCGGTGTTGATATCAACCGGGCAGGCTGTAGCGCACAATCCATCTACCGCGCAGGTGTCCAGTCCATCGTATTGATACTGGCGAAGCAATTCTTTGTGCAGCTTTGCATGGCCCGATTCTCTCAGCTTCATTAGTTCGCGACGCACAACTATTCTTTGTCTTGGCGTGAGCGTGAGATTACGGCTGGGACAGCGATGCTCACAAAAGCCACATTCCATGCATTTGTCAACCTCCGTTTCCACTTCAGGCATTTCTTTCAGATGATGGATATGCGCGCGTTTGTCTTCGTTGATGATCACTCCGGGGTTCAGCAGGTTTTCGGGATCGACTACCTGCTTCAGCGTTTTCATAATTTCATAAATTTCCTCACCCCATTCGGTCTCTACAAAAGGTGCCATATTTCTGCCGGTGCCGTGCTCGGCTTTCAGCGCACCACCGTATTTCTTTACCACCAGTTCCACCACTTCTTTGATAAACCGGTCGTAGCGCTCTATTTCAGACTGCAGGTTAAAAGTCTGTGTAACCACAAAATGGATATTACCGTCCTTAGCATGACCGAAAATGATGGCGTTTTCATAACCATGCTTCCTGAAAAGTTGTTGCAGGTCGATAATGGCATTGCCAAGTTTTTCGATGGGAAAAGCTATGTCTTCGAGAATCACCGACGTGCCGCTGGCCCTGATGGCCCCCACGGAGGGAAACAAGCCTTTGCGCACTTTCCAGTATAAAGCCTGCATCACGGCGTCTTCGGTGAACTCAGGTTTGTTTAGTAGGATAAGACTATTGGCATAATGCAAAAACTTATCAATCTTCCGTCTTACTTCCTCCATACTATTGCCCTGGAACTCCACCAGCAAAGCAGCCGCGGTATCGGGCAAAGTCTTGATGATGGCAGGTAGTCCGGCAATATGCTCCACGCTGCGCAGGGAAGCGCGGTCCATCAGTTCCACCGCTTCTGCGCCAGATTCTATCAACGGTACAATGGCCTTGCAGGCTTCAAAAATTTCGGGGAAATATAAAAGCGCCGTGGACTTGCAGGGAAAATCGGGCACGGTCTGCAGCACAGCTTCCGATATAAAAGCCAATGTGCCCTCTGCGCCTATCAGCAGGTGCGCCAGTATATCCAGCGGATCGGAATGATCGATAAATGCATTGACAGAATAGCCGACTGTATTTTTCGTCTTATATTTCCGGCGAATGAGGTTGCGCAGGTCTTCGCGGCTGTTGATGCGCTCTCTTAGTGTTTGAAGCGTATTGTAAATCTGCGGGCACTCTTCTTTGAATCGTTTATAGTCATTCTCCACTTCGGTAGAATAAGTTTTTCCATTGGGGAGAATAAAACGAATATACTTCGTGGTATGATATGAATTGCGCGAAACGCCGCAGCACATGCCGCTTGCGTTGTTAGAGAGAATGCCGCCCATCATGGCCGAATTGATACTGGCCGGGTCGGGACCGATTTTTCGATGATATTTTTTCAAATAAGCATTGGCCACCGCGCCGATTACACCGGGCTGCACCCTGATTTGTTCCCCTTCGTTTTCTATTTTGAAAGCATTCCAGAATTTGCTGAGGTCAACCAGTATGCCATCGGTCACGGACTGTCCCGACAAGCTGGTACCCGCGGTGCGGAAGGTAACCGGTATTTTATGCGTATGTAAAAAACGAAAAAGTGCGGTTATTTCTTCTTCCGAGAACGGTTGCACTACTGCTTTTGGCCGCAGGTAGTAGAAACCCGCATCCGGGGCGTAGGCTGCTACATCAATCAGGCGCGACTTAATCCTGTTCTTTGGTAAAATTGATGCTAAGAGTTGATCAATTTCCATAGTCACGCAATGTACTTGAAAATCGCTAGCCGCGGAGGAAGCCTTTTGAAAATTCGCGGAAATTTTTGGTGACGAAGGGATAATTGTATCTTCTTTGATATTTCGTATGAATGCCGTTGCGTTGGCTCGTGTAGTGAAGTGAAAGCGCTACCCTTGCACGCGGTGCTGAAAGTGGCTGAGTTGAAGGAATGAGGAACGAATGACTGAAACGAAGCGACTGAAGGCACATAGGGGAAAGCAAAAAACATGACAGCCCGACTAGCCCGCTTCTGTCTCCTGATGCAGAGCGTCTCTGATCCCGAGGATGATTGAACATTAGTATGTTGAAACGGTGTTTAGGCATCTTTCTTCAGGGTTTCTTTCATCAGACTTAAAATATATTCTAATTCAGTATCATCATTCATGTCAATCTCATATTCCCCATATCCGTAATGACCCTTGTTTGACACATTTGAGGCAATTCCTTTTAATTCATTGATTTCTCCCCACTTGGCATTTAACCAAATCTTTATATTTTTCTTTTGGAGGTGTAGGTATGTGAAATTCTTTTTGTCCTTTCTGAATGCGATGTATAATTTTTGAGGAACAACCTCAATGTCGTCTGCAAGAGTTAAAATTCGATTCCGCAACAACTCATAAAGCTCTTTGAGTTCTTCAGTTGGTTTGACAAGGTGGTCTTCCTCTGTATAAACCTTTATCTCATCTTGAACTGCTTTCAGTTCCTTGTTTTGTTGGGTAATGGGCTTTATACTCTCCGCTGATTTAGATTTCTTGATTGGTGTTATAGAAATGGTTTGGTTTTCAAATCTTTTGACTTCCCAAAGTTCACTAGCAATGTCCTTGAAATTGGTCGATAACTTTTGATTTTGAGTAAAGCTGGTAGATACAAAAACTACTCTTGTTTGTGACCAATCAACTTCATCTCTTGTGAGCCGCTTTTTTAATGATTCATTGTATTCAATGATAAAATCAGCTTTGTTTTCAAGCATCAAACTCAGATAAGTAAAGCCCTGGTCAACTACACTAATGTTTTTATCCTTCTTGTATTCAATAATAATGAAGGCTTTGGATTGGGGGTCAAATGCCAAAGTATCAANACGTTTATTCTTTATTGAGAACTCNGATTTCACCAACTCCAAGTCCATCACGGTACCAAGGTTTTGTTCAAATATAGATTGNATCTCTCTTTCCAATTTGAAAGGAGATTCTTTGATTTGAGTTAGTGTTCCTGAATTTAAAGTGTAGATATTCATATCAATTACAGATTTTTAAAAAATGACTTTACATCAGCAGGAATCCATTTTTTTCAAGATTCTGTCTTAATTCAAGTATGGATTCGAAGTTTGCCAGTATCAAAGGAAATAATAATTACTTCCCGATACAGAAAGTGTTTTTTATTGATTCACAGCACATTAAACTATGCAAAATACAAATACTAAGCAAATCGAGACATTAACTTATTGCAACTCCCAATGCCCTGACCTATCGCCACCTACACGTTTTAAAATGCCCTTTTCGCGTAAACTTCTTATATGTTTATCAACGGCAGTGGTACTAATCCCAATATTTTCTGCCATTTCCTTCTTGGATATTTTTGGGTTGGCTTTTATCAATTCCACTATTTTTCGTTGACTTTCTACCAACCCATCTACCAACCCATCTACCAACCTATCTACCACCCCACTTTGATGAATAAGTTCTTTTGAAACTGGAAACGTCATGCGGATAAAGTTACCCATAAACCGGAAGCATTCCTTTCCATAACTCTCCAAAATCCGGGGCACACCTGAACCAAGCTGCTCCACCAATTCCAAATCCCTATATACACGCATCAACTCACGATTCCTCGGAATAGAAACCCCATCGAAAAAGTCATCCTCATTTAAACCCTCCGGCAATGTACCAGCGGAAGTAATTTCGATACGGTCGGCAAAAATCTCAAATTTGGGTGGAACCTCACGGGTAAAGTCGTTGTGCACAATCGAGTTAATAATGGCTTCGCGGATTGCTACCGGATTCCAGAGCCGCCGGTCTATGCGTTCCTAAGACGTGATTTGGGTTGCTGTCCTGTTTTCCAATTCGATTTTATCCAACACGCTTTTCGTGGCCTTGATAAGCGAACAATAGCCGTATTCATTATTTTCAATGAGGTCAACACGGTTCGTGCCGCGATACTTTGCCACCTTGATGGAAACACCGTTTTCATCAGCCAATAGATAAGCTGCATAGTTGAGCGCACCATCTTCGGTAAGCAACTCCAAACTTTTCTTGAACTGGCCATTGAGCGGCTTCCGTTTTTCCTCGTAATAAATACGAAGCTGCTCAAAAGTCAAATCCTGTCGGTTCGACCGGATTTTGCCGATAGAATTCCGGGTACGGGTAGCGAATAGTTTATCAATTATCCCCTGCGGCATTGGCTCC